>VOFD01001430.1_pt1 | contig 15457 bp, 21 predicted proteins | sample 5384101 | NCBI WGS metagenome assembly VOFD01 (sample SAMN12384723, study PRJNA508395) | human gut metagenome | isolation source: healthy gut C | host: Homo sapiens
CGTCCGCCGCACCGCGCACCACCTTGCGCAGGAAGATGAGGCTGCCGCCCTGCTTGCGCGCGGTTATGTAGTAGTTGCACACGCCGGAGATCTGGCCCTCGAGGTCGGTCAGCTCGTGATAGTGGGTGGAAAAAGGGTCTTGGCGCCCAGGCGGCGCTTGTCCGCGCAGTATTCGAGACGGCGCGGGCTATGGCCATGCCGTCGTAGGTGGAGGTGCCGCGGCCTATCTCGTCCAGGATGATGAGGCTGTTCTTCGTGGCGCAGCGGAGGATCTCCGCAACCTCGGTCATCTCGACCATGAACGTGCTCTGCCCGGCCGAGAGGTCGTCGGACGCGCCGATGCGGGTGAAGACCCTGTCCACGACGCTGATGCGTGGCGCCCTCGCCGGGACGAAGGAGCCTATCTGCGCCATGAGCACGATGAGGGCGGTCTGGCGCATGTAGGTGCTCTTGCCGGCCATGTTGGGGCCGGTGATGATGAGGACGCGCTCGTCCGCCCGGTCGAGGTGGGCGTCGTTCGGGCACGAAGAGGGTGTCCTTCTGCAGCCGCTCTACCACCGGGTGGCGGCCGTCCTTGATGTCGATGGTCCCCGAGAGGTCGATCTCCGGGCGGCAGTAGTTGTAGCGCACGGCGGCCTCAGCGAGGGCAGAGGGTGTCCACCACGGCTATCTGCTCCGCCGTGGCCTGGATGCGCTCCCGCGGTCGGCTATGGCGCGCAGGTCACCTCTCGTACTACTCCAGCTGGCAGACCCGCTCCTGCGCCGTGGTGAGCTCGGTCTCCAGCTGCTTGAGCTCGGCGGTGAAATAGCGCTCGTTGGCGACGAGGGTCTGCTTGCGGACATAGTCCTCGGGCAGCTCGCCGGTGAAGGTCTTGGGCACGTCGATGTAGTAGCCGTAGACGCGGTTATAGCCTATCTTGAGGCGCTTTATGCCCGTGCGCTCGCGCTCGGCGGCCTCCATCTCGGTTATCAGCTTGGTGCCCCTTGTCGCGGACGTTGCGCAGGCGGTCCACCTGCTCGGAATAGCCCTCGCGCAGGATGCCGCCCTCGTGGACGAGGAGGTTCGGCTTGTCGCTGATGGCGGCCTTGATGTCGGAGCAGACGTCGGCGAGGCTGTCCATCGCGGCGGCGTTCTTGAGCAGGGCGGAGCTGCTGCCCTGCAAAGCGCGAGCATGTCCGGCACGCGCTCCGCCGCGCGCATGAGGACGTTCAGGTCCCGGGGCTCGCCGTGCCGTTGGAGACGCGGGCAAGTATGCGCAGCATGTCGCCCATGCCGGTCATGGCGCGGATTAGCTCCGCGCGGCGCATGCTGTCCGAGACGAGCTCCTGCACTGCCGCGTGGCGGCGGCCAATCTCCGCCGCGGAGAGCAGCGGGCGCTCCACCCAGGTGCGGAGCAGCCGCCCGCCCATGGGCGTCTTGGTGAAGTCCAGTATGCCCAGCAGGCTGCCGGACTTTTCGCCGCTGCGCATAGTCTCGGTGAGCTCCAGGCTGCGGCGCGTGGCGTAGTCGAGCTCCATGTACCGGCCGCCCTCGAAGAGGTCGAGGCGGCTTATGTGCTTCATGTCGCACTTCTGCGTCTCGCCGATGTAGCCGAGCAGCGCGCCGGAGGCGCGGACCCGCGCCCTCGCAGCCGGCGAGGCCCAGCTCCTCCAGGGAGGAGACGCCGAAGTGGTGCAGCAGCTGCCGCTCGGCCGCGGCGTATTCAAAGCCCGCGTCCTCGACCTGGTACATGCACTCGACCCGCGTCGTGATGAAATCCGTCACCCGGCGGCTCGCCGCCGCGCCGGCGGAGAGCACCGCCTCGTTGGGCGAGAAGCGGGTGAGCTCGTTGAGGTGTGGTCCTCGGCGAAGTCCGGGAAGTCCGCGGCGCAGAATTCGCCCGTCGAGACGTCGCAGAAGGCCGCGCCGCCGCGCCGTCCGTCCAGCCAGAGGGCGCAGAGATAGTTTGGCCGCTCGTAGTCGAGCATGCCCTCGTCCGTGACCGTGCCGGGGGTGATGACGCGGATGACGTCGCGCTTCACAAGGCCCTTGGTCAGCGCCGGGTCCTCCAGCTGGTCGCAGACGGCGACCTTGTGGCCCCGGTCGATGAGCTTTTTTATATAGCTGTTGGCGGCGTGGTAAGGCACGCCGCACATGGGGACCTGTTCCTCCGGGGGGCTTGTTCCTGTCGCGCGTGGTGAGCATGAGGTCAAGCTCGTCCGCGGCGGTCTGCGCGTCCTCGTCGAACATCTCGTAGAAGTCGCCCAGGCGGAAGAGGAGCATGCAGTCCGGGTAGCGGCTCTTTATCTCCTCATACTGCCGGCGCATCGGGGTCTTTTCCGCCATGCCGCCGCCTCCTTTCCCGGTATCATTCCGCCGGGACGCCGTACAGCGCCCAGGTGTTCCAGTCCGTTATCTCGGCCTCGATGAAACGGCCGACGAGCGAGGGTCGCCGGACATGTGTACCAGCGGCCGCCGTTAGTGCGGGCGGAGAGGTTGTATTCCCCCGGCCCGTCTCTCCGTCCACGAGGACGCGGAGCTTCCGGCCTATGTATTCCTGCATGCTTCTCGCCCGAGATGCGGTTCGCGGTCTCGACGAGCGTGTCGAACCAGCGCTGCTTTTCCTCGCTCGGCACGGGGTCGGGCATCGCCGCCGCGGGCGTGCCCTCGCGCGGGGAGAAGATGAAGGTGAACATCGCGTCGTAGCGCACGCGCTCCACCAGCGAGAGCGTCTCGGCAAAGTCCTCCGCCGTCTCGCCGGGGAAGCCGACGATGATGTCCGTCGTCAGGACGAGCTCGGGCATGTAAGAGCGCGCCTTGTCCACGAGCGCGAGGTATTTCTCCCTGTCGTAGTGGCGGTTCATGGCGGAGCACCCGGCTGCTGCCGGACTGGACGGGCAGGTGTATGTGCTTGGCGCACTTTTCGCACTCGGCCATGGTGCGGAAGAGCTTCTCCGTGGCGTCGCGCGGATGGCTGGTCATGAAGCGGATCAGGAAGTCGCCGGGGATGTCGTTTATGGCTCGTATGAGATCCGCAAAGTCGCGGCCTTCGCCCAGATCCTTGCCGTAGCTGTTGACGTTCTGGCCCAGCAGGGTGATGTCCTTATATCCGGCCTCGACCAGGGCGCGCGCCTCGGCGACGACGTCGTCAAAGCGCCGCGAGCGCTCCCGGCCCGCGGACGTAGGGGGGACGATGCAGTAGGTGCAGAAGTTGTTGCAGCCGTACATGATGCTCAGCCAGGCCTTCACGCTGCCGGAGCGGCGGACGGGCAGGCCCTCGGCCACCACGCCCTCGCAAGGCGAGACCTCGAACACTCTCCCCTTCCGGCTCAGCGTGCGCTCATAGAGCTCCGGGAAGCGCCAGAGCTCGTGCGGGCCGAAGCAGAGGTCCACTACGCGGAAGGATTCTTTATCTTCTCGGCCATGTCGGCGGCGCTGGACCATGCAGCCGCAGACCGCGACGATGAGCCGCGGGTTTTTCGCCTTGGCGTGCACCAGCGCGCCGACGTTGCCCAGTACGCGCATCTCCGCGTGCTCGCGTATGGCGCAGGTGTTCACGACGATGAGGTCGGCCTCGTTCTCGTCCTCGGTGAAGCCGAAGCCCATGAGCTCTATATAGCCGCGGATGGTCTCGCTGTCGGCCTCGTTCTGCTGGCAGCCATAGGTGGCCCGTGCGCGTCAGCGGCTGCGTGACTGAGCCCGCCGTGGCACGCGCAACCGCTCGGCGCAGTTTTCTTCTGCAACGGGCGCTATATCCGCTCCCAGCGCTCCAGGCGGCGGTGGAACAGGCCCTACCGCGGCACGCTGCTGACCGGGCGCTTCCCCGCCTGCGTCGTTACATAGACCTCGCCCCGCGGCCGTGGATGTGAACGTCCACCCCGCCAAGACGGAGGTCAAGTTCTCCGACGAGCGCCGGGTCTACGATGCGGTGTATTACGCCGTGCGCGGCGCGCTGGAGACCCCCGCCGCCCGGAGGCCGCGCCGGAGCTCCCGGAGCCCGCCCACAGGCCGGAGCGCCCCGCGCCCCGCGCCGAGGTCCAGCCCATGCCCGTGCAGCCCCGGCCCCACCCGGAGAATAGAGCGCCGGGCACCGAGCCCGGCGTGGACTATGCCGCCGTGCAGTGCCCGCCGGAGCCGAAGCTCACCTTCCGCGCGCCCGCTGAGGCCCGCACCGGATATGACCGCCCTCCGCCCGCGCCCACTCCCCCCTGCCGCAGCCGCGCGCCCTGGGTGCCGCAAGAACGAGGCGCGCCCCGCGCCTGTTGCCCCCGCGCGCCGGAGCCCGAGGCCACGCCAGAGCCGGTGCAGGAGCGTCTGCCGGAGCGGAGCCGCCCGCCGCAGGAAAGGAACCGATGTTCGCCGGCGAGCGCGAGCCCGTACGCGCGTCATCGGCGAGGCGCTGGAGCTCTACATCCTCGCGCAGCAGGGCGACAACCTGCTGGTAATCGACAAGCACGCCGCACACGAGCGCATGATATACGACCGCCTGCGCCGCCGGGAGGCGGAGGTGATGAGCCAGACCTGCCTGGAGCCGGTGCCCGGTACACGCCGGACCGCGCCGCGGCGCGGCGCTTCTCCGGAGGAGCTGCCGCTCATAAACTCGCTGGGCTTTGGCCTGGAACCCTTCGGGAACGGGCACCTTCGTGCTGCGCTCCACGCCCTGCGGCCTGAGCCCGGGGAGGAGGCCGCTCTCCCGCGCTCGACGAGCTGGCGGAGGCCCTGCTCTCCAGCCGCCGCCCGGACAAGAACGCCGCCCGTGACGAGCTGCTAAAGACCGTGGCCGCAAGGCCGCGATAAAAGGCCGGACGCAGTTCCGAGCCCGAGGCTGCTCCGCCTCGCGTGGAGGCCGTCTGCTCCGGCGAGGTGCGCTACTGCCCGCACGGCCGCCCCGTGGTCTGGGCCCTGACCCGCCGCGACCTCGACAAGCAGTTCCGCCGCATACTCTGAGCCGAAAACGCAAGGCCCGCCGCGCATATGCGGCGGGTTCAGTCTGGTCAAAAAAGCCTCGCAGAGTTTCGCGGCGCAGCCGCGAAATACAGATCATTTTCGGCGGCGGCGTGTACGTCGCCGAAAATACTTCTCGCGGAGCGAAGTGTCGAATTGTCCGCCTTTGGCGGACAACCGAGGCGCGGAGCGGAGTGCAAGCCCCTTTGTCGAAGAAGGCAAAGCCTTCTTCGACAGAAAGCTGAGATCCGCCGCGCATATGCGGCGGGTTTTTGACACCGGCGGGGCCGGGTGTTATACTTACGCGCGGATGGGGGGGTTTTAGTGAATTACGCCGAGGCGCTTAAATATCTCGAGGGCGTGTCCTGGCTGGGGGCATAAAGCCGGGGCTCAGAGGATAGAGGAACTGCTCGCCCGCCTGGGCAATCGGAGCGGGCGCTGCCGCTATGTCCACGTCGCGGGCACTAACGGCAGGGCTCCACCTCGGCCATGCTCGCCGCGATGCTCACGGCGGCGGGGTACAGGACGGGGCTCTACACCTCGCCCCACCTGCTGCGGCTGACGGAGCGGATGCGGATAGACGGCGCGGAGATGCCGCCCGAGGGGCTGGCCGAGGCGGTGACCGCCCTGGCCGTGGCCGCCGAGGGCATGAGTGAAAAGTGCACCGAGTTCGAGCTGATGACCGCAGCGGCCTTCTGGTGGTTCGCCCACAGCGGCTGCGAGTATGTCGTGCTCGAGGTCGGCATGGGCGGGCGGCTGGACGCGACGAACGTCATCCCTGCCCCGACTGCGCCGTCATCGCCAACATCGGCCTCGACCACACCGGTGTCCTTGGCGACACGGTGGAGCAGATCGCCGGTGAAAAGGCCGGAATATTCAAGGGCGGGCTCGCCGCCAGTTATCAACAGCAGCCCTCCGTGGCCGCTGTGCTGCGCGCCGCGGCGGAGCGCACGGGCACCGAGCTGCACTTTGCCGACTTTTCAAAGCTCCGAGCTGCTCTCCGACAGTCTGGAGGGGCAGAGCTTCCGCTACGACGGACACGAATACCGCATCCGCCTCCTGGGCGAGCACCAGACAAAAACGCCGCCGTGGCGATAACCGCGGCGCGGCTCCTGGGCCTGCCGGAGAGCGCGATTTCGGAGCGGTCTTGCCAAGGCCGTGGCCCGCGAGGTTCGAGCTGTCTCACGCGAGCCGTACTTCGTCGTGGACGGGGGCACAACCCGCAGTGCGTGGCCACGACGGCGGCGGCGCTCCGGCGCTACTTCCCCCGACAAACGCCGCGTGCTGCTCATGGGCGTGCTCGCGGACAAGGACTGGCAGCAGATGCTGGACATCCTCCTGCCCTGCGCGGCGGAGGTGGTCTGCGTCACGCGCCCGAGAGCGGGCCATGCCGGCGGAGGAGCTCTGCGCGGCGATAAACCAGCGCGGCGTCCCGGCGCGCGCGGCGTCGGACATAGCCTCCGGCGTGGACGAGGCCCGGGCGCTTGCGGGCAGGGACGGCATGGTCTGTTCGATCGGCTCGCTGTACATGTCGGGCGCCGTACGGGCGAGACTGCTTGGCGAGGGGGCTTGAGAATGCGCGTGCTTGCGATAGACTACGGCGACCGGCGCACCGGCCTCGCGTTCTCGGACCTGGGCGGCGTGCTCTGCGGTGAGGCCTTCATCGTCGAGGAGTGGGACGCGCAGCGCCTTGCGGAGCGCATAGCCGCTGAGTGCCGCGCGCGGGAGGTGGGCCAGCTGGTGCTGGGCCTGCCGAAGAACATGGACGGCACGGAAGGCCCGCGCGCCGAAAAGAACCGCGCCTTTGCCGAAATGCTGCGCGGGGCCACCGGCCTCGACGTCCGGCTCTGGGACGAGCGGCGCAGCAGCGTGGAGGCCCACGCCATCCTCTCCGCCAACGGCAAGCGGGAGAAAAAGCACAAGAAGACCGTGGACGCCCTCGCCGCGGCCCTGCTGCTGGAGAGCTATCTCGCCTCTCAAAACGGCGGATATTGAGAACACGAAAAGGCCCGCACCAAACCGGTGCGGGCCTTATTACAAGCGCAAACCCCGCGTCATGTGACGTGGGGGTTATACAGCGTGATTATTCCATCGCGTTGAGCTTGACGGACATCGCGCTCTTCTTGTGGGCCGCATTGTTCTTGTGGATGAGACCCCGCGCCGCGGCACGATCGACAGACTTCACAGCAACTTTATAGGTACCGGCAGCCGCCTCCTTGTTGCCCTCGGCAACCGCCGCGTCGAACTTCTTAATGACAGTCTTCAGCGCCGTCTTCTGCGCCTTGTTGCGAGCATTCTCAACCTGACTTCACGTCGCGCTTCATTGCGGACTTGATATTGGGCATTCCGTTTGCCACCTCCTCCTATAAATCTGCGCAGGCTGCTCGCCCGCGGATTGTTATTTTTACCATTCGAGCTATAAAAATCAAGGTTTTTACAATTTTACTTTGAAATTTGCATACGCTCCGCCCCCGGCGCCAAACTATACATTATCTTGTGTCACAGAGGTGCAGCAACGCAATGTACAGACGTTTCAGGACAGACCTCGCCGCCGAGCAGCGTGAGCTCACTGCCGGCGCGGGCGAGCTCAAGGACGTGCGCGCGGAAACTCAGCAGCGCGGCGGCTTTGATATCACCACAGTGGAGATACTCGACGAGGAGGGCGCGCGTTCATTATGTAAAACCCATTGGCAAGTATGTGACGCTCGGCCTCGAGCCGCTGATGCCGCACATCGGAGGCGTTCGAGGACGCCGCCGGGCTGCTGGCCGAGCTCATACGCGGCCTCCTCCCCGCCGACAGCGGAAGGGCACGCTGGTCGCCGGGCTCGGCAACGACGAGATGACCCCCCGACGCCGTCGGTCCGCTGGCCGTCAACTCCGTCATAGCTACGCGGCATCTCAAGCGCGGCATGCCCGAGGACTTCGCAGGGTTCACGACTGTGAGCGCCGTAAAACCCGGCGTGCTTCGGCGCCACAGGTATTGAGTCCGCCGAGCTGCTGCGCTCCGCCTGCCGCGCCGCCGACCCCGCGCGGCTCATAGCTGTGGACGCCCTCGCCTCTGCCTCGCTCGAGCGCCTGTGCCGCACGGTGCAGCTCACTGACGCGGGCATAGTCCCCGGCTCCGGCGTCGGCAATGACAGGGCAGCCGTCAATCAGAAGTCGCTGGGCCTCCCTGTCCTGGCTATCGGCGTGCCCACTGTGGTCGACGCCTCCGCGTTTCAGACTCACCCGACGCCGCCGGGATGTTCGTCACGCCGCGAGATATCGACGCCTCTGTCAGAGACGTAGCCAAGCTCATAGGCTACGGCATTAACCTGGCGCTGCACGACGGCTTGACCGTGGCGGATATCGATATGCTAAAGTCGTGAGCCGATGTTTCACGTGAAACAGGACGAAGCGCGCCGTTTCACGTGAAACATATTGAATTGCCGCGTGAAACTGCTATAATCTCAGACAGAAGAGAGGGATAGGACATGGGCAAGATAATAGCTGTTGCGAACCAAAAGGGCGGCGTCGGCAAGACCACCACATGCGTCAATGTGGCCGCAGCGCTTGCCAAGCGGAACCGAAAAGTGCTGCTCTGCGACTGCGACCCGCAGGGGAACAGCACCTCAGGCATGGGGGTCAGTAAGGAGCACGCGCCCAATGTCTACGACCTGCTGGTCCGCGGCGCAGACGCCTCGGACTGCATCGTCAAGACCCAATACGGCGATGTGCTGCCGTCCAACAAGGAGCTCTCAGGCGCGAGCGTTGAGCTTGTGGACATGGCCAACCGCGAGTACGTGCTGAAGACGCGGCTGCTCTGGGCTGAGGAGACCTACGACTACATCTTCATCGACTGCCCGCCCTCGCTGGAGCTGCTGACCCTCAACGCGCTGGCCGCGGCGGACAGCGTGCTCATCCCTGTGCAGTGCGAATACTACGCGCTGGAGGGCATAGCAGATCTCATGACGACGATAAAACTGACAAAGAAGCGGTTGAATCCCTCACTCGAGATACAGGGCATCGTGCTTACAATGTATGATTCCCAGGCACAAATTTCTCCGAGCAGGTGGCCGCGGAGGTCGAGAAATTCTTTCGGGACCTCAGTCTACAAGACGAGGATACCGAGGAATGTCCGTATTGCGGAGGCGCCGAGCCACGGCGAGCCGGTCATAAAAGTACGACCGCATCTCCAAGGGCAGCAGAGCGTATCTGCACCTGGCGGACGAGTTCTTAGAAGGGAGGAGTGACCGTGGCGGCAAAAAAGGGCCTCGGAACGGGGCCTTGACGTGCTCTTCGGCGACAGTTCACGCGAAGAGGAGAAGCCGCAGGGCGTGCTGGAGCTGCCCATCGCGAAGGTCGAGCCGCGAGACAACCAGCCGAGAACGGTCTTTGACGAGGAGGCGCTCTCAGAGCTGGCCGAATCTATACGCGAATACGGCGTCATACAGCCCGTTACCGTGCGAAAACTGGACTCCGGCTACTATCAGCTCATCGCCGGCGAGAGGCGCTGGCGGGCGGCAAGGCTTGTGGGCCTGACTGAGATACCGGCGCGCGTTATTGAGGGCCGACGACAAGCTGACTACCGAGCTGGCGCTTGTGGAAAACCTCCAACGCGAGGACCTGAATCCTGTGGAAGAAGCACAGGCTATCGGACGCTGATGGAGGAATACGGCCTCACGCAGGACGAGGCGGCGCAGAGGGTGGGCAAGTCCCGCCCGGCGGTGGCAAACGCGCTGCGGCTGCTCTCTCTGGCGCCGGAGGTGCTGCAATTCGTGGAGCAGGGCCTGCTCTCAGCGGACACGCAAGGTCACTTGTCACGGTCAAGCCCGGAGGAGCTGCAAATCGACGCGGCGCGGCAGGTCATAAAGAACGGCCTCTCCGTCCGCCGCACAGAGGAGCTTGCAAAGCGGCTCATGCGCGCGCCAAGCCCGAGGCTGAGGACGACGGCGCTATACGGTGGATTACGCGGCAGAGGTGACAAGGAGGCTCGAGAGGGCGCTCGGCCGCCGCGTACTGCTGACCGAAGACGGGCAAAAGGGCCGCATCGTGCTCGAATACTACGGCGCAGACGACCGCGAGAGGCTCATCGAGACCCTCGCCGGTTTGAATAAAAGTATGATTGAGGGGAAAGGGAAACATGCTAGACATCAAATTTGTGCGCGAGAACCCGGAGGCCGTGCGCGAGAACATAAAGAAAAAGTTTCAGGACGAGAAGCTGCCGCTGGTTGACGAGGCGATAGACTACGACGCGCGCCTGCGCGCCGCGATAACCGAGGCCAACGACCTGCGCGCTCGCGCAATGCGCTGTCCAAAAGGTCGGTATGCTGATGGGCCAGGCCAAGAAGGACCCCTCCAAGCTGGCGGAGGCCGAGGCGTGAAGGCCCAGGTCAAGGCCCAGGCCGACCGTCTCGCTGAGCTCGAGGCCATGGAGTCCGAGCTGGAGGAGAAGCTCCGCGCCGTCATGATGCGCATTCCGCAGATGATAGACCCCAGCGTGCCCATCGGGCCCGACGACTCCTATAATGTGGAAGTGCAGCGCTTCGGCGAGGCCAAAGCGCCCGAGTTTGACATCCCCTATCACACTGGAGATAATGGAGAGTTTCGGCGGCATAGACCTCGACGCCGCGCGCCGCGTGTCCGGCAACGGTTTCTATTATTTGGTAGGTGATATTGCCCGTCTGCACGAGGCTGTGCTGGCGTATGCGCGCGACTTCATGATAGACCGCGGGTTCACGTATGTCATTCCGCCGTCAGTGGATGATGTTGGTCTTGTCGAGGCGGTACTCAATCTTACCGGCCTTGGCCTCGCTGACGGCCTGGGCGATGTTCGGGGTGACGGTGCCGGCCTTCGGAGAGGGCATGAGGCCCTTGGGGCCGAGCAGCTTGCCGAGACGGCCGACGACGCCCATCATGTCCGGCGAGGCGATGACCGTGTCGAACTCGAACCAGTTCTCGGACTGGATCTTCTGGACGAGGTCCTGACCGCCGGCGTAGTCGGCGCCGGCCGCCTTGGCCTGGCCCTCCTTCGCGCTCGGCTTGCAGAAGACGAGGACGCGCACGGTCTTGCCGGTGCCGTTGGGCAGGACGACGGCGCCGCGGACCTGCTGGTCGGCGTGGCGGGAGTCGACGCCGAGCTTGACGTGCAGCTCGACGGTCTCATCGAACTTGGCCTTGGAGGCCTTGCAAACGAGATCAAAGCCTCCTGCGGGTCGTACAGCGCCTGCTTATCTATGAGCTTTTAGCGCTCTCTTTATAATTCTTACCTCTGAACAATTTGATTTCCTCCTAAAATGTGGTTCGTCGGAGATGTTGAGCCGCGCGGGGCTCTCCTCCCACGTTTGGGGCAGCTTGCAGCTCAGTCGCCCACCGACGACTACGCCCATGCTGCGGCAGGTGCCGGCGATCATGCTCATGGCGGACTCGACGGTGGTGCAGTTGAGGTCGGGCATCTTCTGCTCGGCGATCTTGCGCAGGTCCTCCTTGCTGATGGTGGCGACCTTGTCGCGCTGGGGGACGCCGGAAGCCTTGTCAATGCCGCAGGCCTTCTTGATGAGCAGGGCCGCGGGCGGGGTCTTGGTGATGAAGGTGAAGCTCCTGTCGGAGTACACCGTGATGACGACGGGGATCATCATGCCCATATCGGCCTTGGTACGCTCGTTGAAGTCCTTGGTGAACTGGCCGATGTTCACGCCGTACTGACCCAGGGCCGGGCCGACGGGGCGCCGGGGTGGCCTTGCCGGCCGGCACCTGGAATCTGATATATCCAACAACTTTCTGTGCCATTTATCTAAGCACCCTTTCAATAACGATTTTAGTTGGCCGGCCGTCAATCCTTGACGGGCTCGACCTGATCGAGTTCGAGGTCGACGGGGGTCTCGCGGCCGAACATGGAGACGACAACGCGCACGCGATCCTTCTCGGGCTCGAGCTCCTCGACAGTACCGAGGAAGCCCTCGAGCGGGCCGTCCACGACCTTGACGGTGTCGCCCACCTCATAGCCCACGACTATCTCGTGTCTCTCTACGCCGAGGTCGTAGATCTCCTGGTCCGTCAGCGGGATCGCCTTGTTGGACGTGCCGACGAAACCGGTGGCGCCGCGCACGTTGCGCACGAGGTGCCAGCTCTCGTCCGTCATTATCATCTTGATGAGCACATAGCCGGGGAAGACCTTGCGTTCATAGGTCTTGTCGCCGGAGTCGGTGTGCTCGGTGACGGTCTCGAGCGGAATATTGACCTCCTGGATGAGGTCCTGCATTTTGCGGTTTTCGGCCGCCTTCATAACGGCGGCAGCCACGGCGTTCTCATAGCCGGAGTATGTGTGGACCACATACCACTTTTGCTTCTTCCGCCATCCGACTTACACCAGGTCTATGAGCGTCTGCACGCCCAGCTTGGCGAGGGTGTCGAAGCCCCAGAGAACCAGGGCGGAGACGACCATCATCCCCAGAGCAACGCCGGTGTTGTTGAGGGTCTGCTTCGGCGTGGGCCAGATGACCTTGCGCGCCTCGCTGCGCATCTCGCGGAACCACTTGGCGACGCGCTTGCCGAAGGGCAGCCTGCCTTCATTCTTCTTGACGGCGTTCGTGGAGACCTTCACCGGTGCGGTGCTCTTGTTCTCTTCTGCCATTATGCCATCTGCTCCTTTCAGAACGCCTTACTTGGTCTCGTTGTGGACCGTGTACTTGCGGCAGCGGGGGCAGTACTTCTTCATTTCGAGACGGTCGGGAGTCAGCGGTGAGCCACAATCAGCAGGGAACCGCCCCCACCCCCTGAGGCCGGACAGGAAACCCAGGACGATCCCCACCAAAATGCAAACGGGTACAGACTCTAGAGAAATGACCGAATCCTCCCCACAAAATGAGTATTCCCAAAATCCGGTGTAACAGGCCCGTGGGAACCCGGCGGCCAAACATCCCGGCGGCCACCCCGCCCAAGCCGCTTCCCACCAAATAGGGCCACGCCGTTTGCCAGGGCAGGTCCCCATGCAGGCCATAAACCGTCAGGGACACCAGGCACAGGGGAAATACCACGGCAACCGAAGTGGGAACAGATTTTCCTCCTCCACATCGGTGAACTTGTGCAGGGCAGGTACCAGCACCATGCCGCCTCCTGCCCCGAACAGGCCGTTGGCCGCACCCGCCCCGGCTCCCGCTGCTGCCAGCTCCCAGCCAGGGTCCTTTTTCTTCGCCAAACGCATCGCCTCCCATGGAAAAGCTTTCCCGGGGAGGCAAATTTTATTCCACAGCCAGGATCTGCCCCCATGACAGGGTGGAACTCTGTGATATACTGTTTGAAAAAAACGCCACGGAGGCGATTGAAATGAAAATCCGGACTTGCTGGCAGAACAATTCTGCGCATGGAGCAGCTCCGTCGGGGGACTGAGCAAAAGGCGGTCTGTTACGGCCTGTGCGTGCCGTCCTACCTGCAATGCAAAATCGAGCAGGGCGCCGTACATCCCAATCCCGACCTTCTGTCCGCCCTGTTTCGGCGGCTGGGGTGGATTACACCAGGACGAGGCTCGGCTGCGCCCCTGGAGGAGGCCATCAGGACTATTTTACCCCGCCTGGAATACGGTCTGGAAGTGCAGGAGGTCTATCAAACGTTGGAGGCCCAGACCGGTGTACTGAGCCTGGCCCTCTGGCCTTGAACTGGCTGCGCTGGTCAGGGATGCCAGGAGAACCGGTGCTGTCCCTGCTGGGCAGTTGAGGCCGCCGCCATGACGGACCGTCAGCGAGCCCTGTACAAGCTCCTGCGCTGCCGGGCGAGGACCCTATGGCATGGAAGCTCTGGACATGGGCCAAGAGGCCTGCCGGGTCCTGGGCTCCTCTGCTGCCATGATGGAGCTCACCTCTCCTGTACCTCCAGGGGACTACTTCATTCACCGGATGAAGAAGCCGCCTGGTGGCGGCCGCCGTAGAGGAAGGCAACGTCTACAGTCTGGCAGACTACTGCCATGAACGCCACCGCTTACGCCTGTCTCAACCAGGAATCCATGACCTTGACCTATTACGAGCGGTGCATCGTCTGCTCAAAACACCGGCTGGCAGGAAATCCTGGGAAACGTATATTCGGCTGTCGGCGCCATGTACATTAGCCTGGAAAAGTACCAGCTCTCCCTGGAATATCTGGACCGGGCAGAAGATTCAGGGCCCCCTATCTGGCGCTCGCCCATAAGCAGGCCATGCCCTCTCATCCGCTTGCCGCCGGGAGGGAGGCCCAGGCTGCCCTGGAGCAAATAGCACAGCTTCTTCAAAGCGCTCAAGGACGTCACAAGAGGCCGACCGGCTCAAGTGTCAGGCGTACATGGAGTGCCGGAGGGGCATTTGGGAAAGTCGGCCTATCTGGAGCTGCTGGAGCGCCTCATCCAGACCCTGAAGCAGGACTGCCATTTTGGACACCTGTACTTCTACCGGGACCGCATGCTGGAGGCCTGCACCCGGCAGCGCAAGCTCTAGCGTGCGCTGGAATTTGAAGGGGAGATTTCTTCTATGGTTATAAAATCCGGCATTTGGCCTTGATTTCCCAGCCTGATTTCTCATAAAGATCGGCTTTCCAGCGCTTCTGTTCCATGGTACAATATTTCCAAAGAACGCAAAGGAGGTCCCTTCTTGTGAAACGAAAATCGCTCCGGCCCCCGTCTTTGGACCAAGGATTTTTCCTGCATCACCATCGCCACAGTCCTGTCGGCCATTGGCGGCGAGGCCATGAATCGCCCATCAGCCTTCTGGTCTTTGACGAGACCAAGTCACCCTGCTGTCGCCCTCATTCTGGTGTGTGGCATGCTGCCGGACGATCCTGCCCATTTTGGTCGCACTCGTGACAAGGCGGCGGCAGAAGAAATGGATTACGTCACGGCCTGGATGTGCTGCTGGCGGCCATTTACGCGACTCTCATGGGCGTCTGGATTCTGGACACACTCTTTTGCCCTACGGGCTGTACGTGGGCTTTGCACCCTGACGGTGGGCACCATCTCCGTATGTTTATCGCCTGGCCTTCAGCGCCTGAGTACGCCCGTCTCTGATCGCGAGCAGAGCAGAAGAGCTTCTCCGTCGCTCCACCATTTACCCCCTGGTGACCATCCTCGCATGAGCCGGTAGCCACCTTTCTGTACACCACATACACCACTTGGGCGCCCTGTTTCCTGGTGGTATCCTGGCGGCCTCACGGTGATTAGTCTCCTGCGTGGTGAAAGAAACTCTGCGTCGGGAGGTCGAGAGGCGGCGGAGGAAGCCTACACCCCTCCCGGCAATACCGGGCAGATATCCGGGGAGGGCTTGCCTGTCTGAAGGAGGAGAGAGGGCATCCGCAACATTTACACCTACATGAGCATCACCCAGCACGCTCCGGCGTGGTGTATGTGCTAACCCAAGCCTGTGCAAAGCACGCTGCAGCTCACTGTGACCATGCTGGGCTTCCTGGCCGCGAAATGCTGGGCCGGGTCCTCAATTAGCTTTCTCAGTATGCTCCGGGGAGGTGCCGGTCCGGAAAGCGGTATGCCTTCACCAAGTTCGTGCCTCTTTATGACACCATGGACAGCAATACGTAATC
>VOFD01000832.1_pt1 | contig 15449 bp, 19 predicted proteins | sample 5384101 | NCBI WGS metagenome assembly VOFD01 (sample SAMN12384723, study PRJNA508395) | human gut metagenome | isolation source: healthy gut C | host: Homo sapiens
TCATTATAATCATTGCTGCTATGATATGTACATATATGAAACTTTGTGTTGTAACAAAAAACAAACTTTTATTGTATATTCCATAACCAATGAAATCCTGTGGGCATCCAAATACATCTTTGTAGTGTAAAACATTTTTCATTGGCAAATATTCCATTATAGAAAAAAAAATAAACATTACCAGAACAGAAATATTATCGGTATTAAAAATCATGTGGTAGTGTAAAAATAATGCAGCTATTCGCAACTCAAATACTTATTTTTACTTTTTGCAGCAACAGCCCAAAAATAATTCCTCTGCTTTTCTTCAATAAATCACGAAAAAGTAAAAGATTTCCCTTTATGATTCATCAACAGTGATAAAAAATCAGTGTCTTAATTATATTTGATTTGACTGATGAATAAACTATAAACAATACAATGATTGGCATTATAGCTCCAACTGCAAAATTCAGAAAATCTATTTTTCTAAAATATAACCCTATGCAAATTTTTTTAACATAACGCACCTTTTGCAAAACAATTTCTTCTGCCCGGTTATGAATATTATTGCAACGCTGCACCCATTCCATTTGATGGGTACGCTTCAATTCCTCGGTCACGCCCTCGGCAGTTTTCATCTGCTCCATGATAGTGTCTAACCGTTTTTGTGCCTGTTCATTCAGGTCTGCAAGATATGTCCACAATTCTCCGGTCAGTATCAATGTATTCAATCTGGCTGGGTGGACTTCTCTTAAATATTCCCGGTGCAACCGTCCGTACTTTCCGATAGGGCGGTGTTCCTCCGGCAGTTTCAAATCCGGGATGTAATAATCCCCAACCAGGATATAATCAATTCCGCATTTTCTTGTTTTTTTTGCGATGGCAAGGGCCTTGGCTGCGCCCGCTCGGAACTCCCGGTCCACATTGATGCCCTCTTTGTTCGTGACAACGCCCTGCACGATTTCCGCCGGGCACCGCGGTGTGGGCAGGCCGCCCAGCACCTCCGGGCAGACCGGAACCACCTGATGTCCCCGCGCAAAATCACAGACCGCCTGATTGTAATTGTTTCCGCCGCTGTATTTGCAGTTTTCGCCCAGCAGGCAGGCGCTGACCAGAATCTTCATTGTTGCGCGCTCCGTTTTTCAGATACTGAATCTTTTACCTATTCTACCACGCTTTTGGGCATTGAAAAAGAGGATTTTGCTTTTCCTATCCCCATACCGGGAGGTCCGCCGTAATCTTTTCTAATTCCTGTGCAAGAAACGTCAATCTTTCCCTCAGATGGTTGTTATGCGGTGCATCTCCGTTCAGCAGATAGTCCGTTCTGACATTCAGGCAGGACGAAAGATCCTGCAGCAACTCAATCGAGCAGCAGCGGCTTCCCGTTTCAACTTTTGCAAGATGGTTCGCACTAATGTTCAGCATTATACTCAGCTGTTCCTGCGTAATTCCTTGCTTTTTCCGCAAATCGCGGATACGTCCGCCGAATTCTTTTGCATCAAATCGCATTGTTCAATCCTTTCCTTTGCGCCGAAAACACAAACAGGCCGAGACTCCTTTTCCGAGTCCCGGCCTGTTTTCAGCTTGAAAATGCACAATGACCGCGGCTCGATGGAGCTGCTCTTGTGAGCAGCTCACGGAGTATTATCAGCCTTTAATGCATGCGGAGATATCGGGATATTCGTATATGATGACTGCGGATATCTGAAAAAATACGATGAACATACCCCAGACAAGTCCCAAGCAGAGCTCCTTACCGACAGCTATGGCGTGGTGCATAACCAACCGGTTTTGGTTTCTCTTAACACCAAATATTCGCCAATCCTTATATCTCCAGAGCAAAGATTTGAGATTGTTGGAAAAGTTTTGAACTAAAAAGATGGGAGGGAGTTTTCGTGGATACGATCAAGCGTGTTCAGGATTTGATGCAAGAGCGTGATATGAATCTGTGTGTATTGGCAAAGAAATGCGGAATATCGTACTCCACGATTCAAACCACCGCCCGTCGGGGAGGCAGTTAAGCGTAGAGACGATTGAAAGAATTTGTCAGGGTTTAGGAATTACATTAAAAGACTTCTTCGATTCCTCTTACTTGTAAATATGACAGCAAAAAACTCCCCGGCATCCTTCTTGGAAGGAATGCCGGGGAGACGTTCATTGTTTTATGGGCTCAGTTGTCCGGTATCAGCCGCTGACGAAGTACTTATCAGTGCAACTCCGGCCAGTAAGCCTTGTTGGCAACGATCATATCGTCCAAGATCTTCTTGGCGACCAGCAGGCTGGGCACGGTCTTGGACAGAGTAAAGGCCATCAGTGCCTTCTCGTAGGAGTGCTCCACAGCGGCATCCACGATCAGCTTCTCCACAGCCTCCTGCTGCTCGATCAGACCCTTGTAGAAGGTGGGAATCTCGCCCACACGCACGGGTTCCGGGCCGCGGTCGGTGATGTAAGCGGGAATCTCCACCATGGCGTCGGAGGGCAGGTTTTCCACCGCGCCCTTGTTTTCCACCATGACCAGGTAGCGCTTGCGCAGGTCGAAGGCCAGGCTCATGGCCACGTCCACGATGAACTCGCCGTGCACACCGCCGAAGAACTTGGTCAGGTCTACGTCCTTACCGGCACGATAATCTGCCACAGCATCAAAGATGCGCTTCTCGCGGCCTTCCATGACCTCGTTGGCACGGGTGTGGTTGGGATCGCTGCTCTTTACAACTTCATCGCCCAGCAGGTAATACTGCATGTAGGTGTTGGGCAGGTAATCGTGGAAGGCGGAGCAGATGTGCTTGGCGTTGGCGTAGGTGTGCAGCCAGGACGGATCGCTGTGCAGCACATCGCTCTTGGCGTTCTGGGGCATATAGCCGTGCTCTGCTACATAGCTCTTGAGCTTCTCGGTCACATCCTCGCCGTTCAGGCGCACCTTGGTGAACCAGCCGAAGTGGTTGAGGCCGAAGTAGTCCACCTCCAGATCATGACGGTCGCACTCCAGAATCTCGGCCATGTTGCGCTCGATGGCAACCGGCATATCGCAGATGTTCAGGATACGAGCCTTCGGGCGCAGACGGAAGGTTGCCTTTGCCACGATGGCAGCGGGGTTGGAGTAGTTGACGATCCAGTAGGTGGGCTTTGCGTACTTTTCGCAGTAATCGATCAGCTCCACCATGGGGTAGATAGTACGCAGGCCGTAAGCCAGACCGCCGGGGCCGCAGGTCTCCTGACCCACAACGCCGTACTTCAGCGGGATCTTCTCGTCCTGCTCACGCATAGCGTACAGGCCGACACGCATCTGTGCAAAGATGAAGTCGGCATCGGTCATGGCAACTTCCGGGTCGGTGGTCAGGGTCAGCTTCAGTTCCGGGTCGAACATTTCCACCACATGGCGGACGATGACACCCACAGCCTCCTGACGCTCTGCGTTGTTATCGTAGAGCACCAGCTCATTCAGCTTGAAGCGATCCTTCTGCACCAGCAGGCTCTTGACGATGCCGGGGGTATAAGTGCTGCCGCCGCCGGCGATGACCAGTTTGAACGTTTTCATAAGGCAAGCCTCCTATTATAATGTTTTTTGTATGATGAATAAAAACGGATATCTTATTCTGCGCGACCAAGGTAGCTGTCCACGATGGCACGCATCTTTCCCACTTTGGGGCCGTAAATAATCTGGATGTTGTTGCCCTTTACCACAAGACCTGCGGAGCCGGTGGGCTTGAACCACTCCTTGTCCTTGACCAGAGCGGCATCCTTGACCTGCACTCGCAGACGGGTCATGCAGTTATCGGTGTTCAGGATGTTCTCTGCACCGCCCAGTCCTTCCACGATATGGGCTGCGGTCTGTGCATCGTTTGCGCTGGCAGCAGTCTTTTCGGCTGCGCCGCTGCGGATCTGTTGCTTGACAGCAGCTGCGTTTGCAGCAAGGTCGGTGACTTCTTCGCCGTCCTCACGGCCGGGGTTTTGAGGTTCATCTTCACGATGAGGAAGCGGAAAACGAGGTACATTACCACGATCTCCACCAGACCCACCAGCACATACAGCGGCCAGCGGGTGCGACCGATACCGGCAGGCAGGTTCAACACCAGAAAATCAATGATGCCGTTGGTGGCGCAGACCCGGATGCCCACAAGGTAAACGATCATCTGGAACAGACCGTCCAGAACCGAGTACACCAGCCACAGCGCGGGAGCTGCAAACAGGAAGGTGAATTCCAGCGGCTCGGTCACGCCCACCAGACAGGCGGTAAGGGTAGCCGGGATGATCTGTGCCTTGGTGGCGGCCTTCTTCTCCTTTTTTGGCGGTGGAGATGAAAGCCATTGCCACGCCGATCACGCCGAAGGTCTTCATCAGACCGTAGGTCAGAAAACGTGCGGAATCCCGCATCATTGCCACGCTGGGGTCACTGAGCAGGGCAAGGAACACAGGCTTTGCGCCAACGATCTGCTCACCGCCGATGATCATGCTGTCGCCCAGTGCGGAGTAGAGGAAGGGCGACCAGACCAGATGATGCAGACCCGTGGGGATCAGCACGCGGTTCAAGAAGCCGTACAGGAACACGCCGAACGCGCCTGCACTTGCCATGACACCGGTCAGGGCGTTGATACCCGCCGCAGCCACAGGCCAGACGTAGCTGGCAACCACCGCCATGACCAGAACGATGGGCAGCAGCACCACAAAGACGAACTTGCTGTTGCCGTACATGGCCATGGCACCTTCAAACTCGGTGTCGATGAAGCGGTTGTGGACCACCGCCACCACGACGCCCAGGATCATGCCCAGGAACACGCCCATGTCGGTAACGTGATAGCCGAGGCAGATGGTCTGACCGGTGCCGTACAAAGCGCTTGCCGTATCACCGGCGATGGTCAGTCCTGCCACATCCAGCCAGCGGGAATTGGCTGCCAGCCAGACCAGATAGCTGACCAGTGCCAGAAATGCCGCATCTGCCTTGCGCTTTTTGGCAAGGCTCATTGCGATGCCCACGCAGAACAGGATACCCAGATTGCCAATGACTGCTCCAACGCCGCCATTGATGAATTTGCCGAGGGTCCAGACAACACCGCCCTCTGTCACCAGTGCCGTGTTGCTCATGACCGAAGAAATCGCCTGCAGCATACCCGCAATGGGCAGGAACAGAACGGGGCCCATCAGAGCTTTGGAAAAGCTCTGCATAGCATCCATAACTTTTTGTTTCATTGGTGTTCTCCTAACGTTCCATGATCTCTCTTTTCAAATTCTCTCTTCGTTTCGGGGGTGCACCTTACCGTTTCGATGGCTTGATTATATCACTCTGCACAAAAAAATCTACCGAATTGGACTTTTTTTGAACTTGTTCGCAAAAGCTGAAACATGTTTCACTTTCACGTTGGATACATCGAAATGTTTATTGACAAAACACGCGATTCAGCGTATACTTTATGGAATCAAGCTGTTCTTTGATTCGAAAATCGGAGTGAAATATGAAACACGACCTTTACAAACTGGCGGATCAGTACCATCTGAACGCAAACGAACAGCAACTTTTGCAGGCGGTGCTGGAAACCGCAAAAAACGGCGGTCAATGCAGTGTGCGCGAGTTTGCAGCGCAGAATTATACCTCTCCCCGGCGGCCGTGATCCGGCTGAGCAAAAAGATGGGCTATACCGGCTACACCGATATGATCTACCGCATCGGTTTTCTGATCCAGAACGAGATCGATAACAAAAACCACGCCTCCGACATCACCGCCTTTATCGGGGGTATCCCAGAAGAAAAAATACACCGCTTTGTGGAGCTGCTCCACGCCAACCGGCAAAAGCCCATTCTTGTGACCGGCACCGGCTTCTGTGCCCCTTTGCAGGAATTCATGGTGCGGAAGCTGCTGGTTCTGGGCTACTGCGCCATCGGCTCCAACAGTTATGAGGTCTACGAAAGCGGCGCACTGAATGCCGGGCTGGTCATCGCCATCAGCAAAAGCGGAAAGACCGATACCATCCTGAAGCCGGTACAGGACTCCTTTGCACAGCACCGGAGCATCATTGCCTTTGTGGGTGCCGACAATTCTCCCATCGCCCGCTGTGCAGACCCTGCCTTTGTGCTGCTGGACGACAAGATGCTGGACGACCGGAACCTTACCGCCAACTATTTCTATGCGCGCGTGCTTATCACCTTTGAATACCTCATGGATCTTGTTCTGGAGAAGGACGAGCATCCGAACGAAAAAAGAAGGGCAGTGAGCGGTTTTCACGCCTGAGAATACGGTCTCTCCTTTCCAATGCCATCAGAAAAGCCGCCCCGGCTAAACCCGGAGCGGCTTTTCTGGTGCAGATATAAAAAGCTAATTATTCAATTTTGACCCGGTGTCCAGAAAACTGGGTACACATTATTTCAAGCTGAAACGCTGTCACTCTGTAGGAACTGCGTAATGTCTGACGATTATCCTTCTACTTTGACCGTAGCACGATTGCTCTTTGCGTTTCCATCCGCATCCAGCGTGATCTGCACAAAATGTTCCGGCTTGTCGTAATCCTTTGTCTCGCCGTCATCGGTAAGAAACTCTGACATTGGCTGGAGCAATTGGGGCTTCAGCCTTATTTTCAATCCAATAGCTGCGGTTGTGCAGCTATTTCAATACAAAATCCTTGAAACGTGATGTTCCTGCTTGCCCAGATACAGCTCCACGATCATTCGTCCGTTTTCGGTGTTGCAGAGGTCCTCTTTGCAATAGCCGCAGAGCTTTCCGTCCGCCTGTGCCACATAGCGGCGCAGCGGCTGCTGAAGCTCCTGCGGGATGCTGCTCCATGGAATGACATAGCTCATGCCCGTATCCCCCACATCCACGATGCAGGCCCGTTCACTGTCCTCATCGGACAAAATCAGGTTCACCAGAAACACATCCGCAAACGGTGCCCCCTGATACTCTGCCTTTTGCCGTCTGCGCTCCGTCCGAAGCTCATCCAGCGCTTGATTCAGGTCATTCTCAGGCAGTGTGGATTTATACAGCAGGATATGCAGTTTCTGCTCCGCCGCTTCACTGTCATTCTGACCGTTGGCCGAGAGTTCTACATCTGCATGGATGGCGCAAATTTGTTTCTGCATCGCAGTGCGCAGAGTTTCCAGTTTCTGCTGCCGTTCTGCTTCCAATTGCTGTGCGGACTTTTGATGTACTTCTTTGGCTTCTGACTGTTGCGCAGCATGCTCCTGCTTGGGCTCTGGCTTAGGCTTTGACCATTCGCTGTGCTTTTCTGCGTCAGCCTCCGAAACGTTTTTTGCCCTAGTACAGTCGGCACCGACACGCTTTTGGCACCGCTTTGTGCTGCCGATGCTTTCTGTGCCGCAGAAGGACGCTCCGTTCTCTTGTTTTACCGACCACATTGCACCTGTGCCCGTGTTTTTCGCTTCCGGCCTTGGTGTTTTCACTTCAGGAGCAGAATTCTTGACACTTGCCGGTCGAGCCTGTGTCTGCATCTGCCAGAAATCGCCGCCGGTGCGCTGATAATAGGACGTCTCCGCTCGTTTCCGGCTGCTGCGCACACCTTCACAGATCCACGAAAAAATCAGGTAGCGCTCCAGTGTGTTCCAAAAGCCGCTGCGCCGATGGCAGGGTTTATGCCGTCCACGGGACGCATATAAAATCATCGATAAGCATCCGTAGAACAGAAAACCTGCCGCAAACCCGATCCCTGTAAACAGCTTTTTGAAAAAGCCCATCTCTCACACCTCTTCCGGTTACAACCTTGCCTGATACACCCGCTCCGTCCTGGCATCGAAGCAGCAGAAAATCACCTGCATGGCGTAATCCGCGTGATCTTCCAGCCACTGTGCCACTGTTTTGACTGCAATCTCCGTGGCATCTTCCAGCGGGTAGCCATACACGCCGGTCGAAATTGCCGGGAACGCAATGCCGTGGATATCATGCTCTTTGGCAAGGTTCAGCGAATTGCGGTAGCAGTCCGCCAGCTGCGCAGCATCCTCTGCTGTGCCGGAATAAATCGGGCCTACCGTATGAATGATATACTTTGCTCTCAACCGGTAGCCCTTGGTGATTTTTGCTTCGCCGGTGCGGCAGCCGTGCAGCGTACGACACTCCGCCAACAATTCCGGCCCGGCTGCCCGGTGGATGGCACCATCCACACCACCGCCACCTAACAGACTGCGGTTGGCCGCATTTACGATGCAGTCACAGTCCAGTTTAGTAATGTCACCCTGCACCACTTGAATCTGATTTTTTACTTTTTCGGAAATCATTGTAAACACCTCACTTTTTGAGCAGCTCCAGCGCCTTGTCCATGGGCACACAATCGGCATAGCGGTCCGGCCAGAGGAACTCATTATAATAGCGGTAGCTCTGCTCCCCTGTCATATACTCGTTGTTCTGCGTGGAATTTGCATAGGCAGGAACGATCATGTGCAGGCCATGCTCAAAGCCCGCCTCCACCGTTGCATTGATGCAGAAGTCGGTCATGATGCCGCAGACCATCACATCTTTTTTTTCGCCCTTTTCCGTCAGATATTCCAACAGCCCGCTTTCTTTTTTTGAACGCACTGCATACGGTTTTGACGAACCGTTTTTCAGTCAGCAGTGGCGCAAACCCGGAATAGACCTCGAATTCATCGTCCCCGATGGAGAAACCGGTGCCGGGCCCATCGTCATGCTGGACATAAACGACCTCGATTCCCTGTTCGCGGGCAGTCCGGATTAGTTTCCTGATGTTGCTGACAAACTTTTCAAACGCATACAGGCGTTCATCCACGATACCTTTCTGTGTATCCACAACCAGTAAAACCATGTGTAAGCCCTCCTGTTTTTCTTTGATTTCATGCTACCATAGACCGCCGTTTTCTACAAGCAGATTCGAAAAATTTACTTCTTCCAAAGCCTGTCTGATGGGTTTGTTATGGCTCCCCATCGCCGCAGCAGTCCACAGGCGGTTTTGAAAGATAAATCTCCTTCATTTTCATTTTCTGCTTAACGGCAGCAATAAAAAAGACCCCCGCAGCGTATGATTTGACGCCGCGGGGTTTCTCAATTGTTCGGTTTGTATTGCAGCACCTTCTGGGAGAACGTCCGATCGAAGAACTGGATGAAGGGCCCAAGGCAGAACGCACAGATCAAGGTGCCAAGGCCCACAAGGCCCCCCAGCAGCCAGCACAGCAGGGCGCTGAGCGCATCGGTGAAGATGCGGCACCCGAAGTACGGGCAGGGTGTGTAGTCCCGCAGACCGAGGGAAAGGTAATCGTAGGGCGCGATGCCGAGGTCGGCGGTCTGGTAGAGCGAAGCGCCCAGCGCCGTGACCAGCACCGCCGCGATGACCCACGCCAACTGCACCGCCAGCGACGGCGCGTCGCCGAAGTGGGCGTACAAAAACGGGCGTTCGTTCACCCGGTTTTCCATCAAGTCGATTTTGCAGAATCCTGTCTACCTGATTGCAGACAAGGACGCCTATCAGTATTTTGTGGACAATGAGGCAGAACTGTTCGCCCCGGAGTCCGGAAAAAGGCAAGCCCTCCTTCATAAATTACAGTAACCGTTTATGATACGTTTATGATACCAGGGGGGTCGGCATGTTTTTATCTCTTCTGCAATTTTTGCCACAAAGTTTCTGGTTTTGGCGCTTCATCTGGAAAGCGGCAGCTTTCCGCGGCCCCTCTCTGCCCGGGAGGAAACCGAAGCCTTTTCCGCACTGCGTGCCGGTGACCCTGCCGCACGGGAAAAACTGATCCGGCACAATCTGCGTCTGGTGGCACACATCGTAAAAAAATACTACGCCCTGCCCGGCGATCAGGACGACCTTATTTCCATCGGCACCATCGGCCTGATGAAAGCAGTGGATACTTTCGACTCTGCCCGTCGGGCACGCTTTTCCACCTACGCCAGCCGATGCATTGAAAATGAGATCCGGATGCAGTTTCGCCGGAACCGCAAAACCGGCGGGACCGTCTCGCTGCAGGAAGCGCTGGAATCAGATGGTGACTCTGCGCTGACGCTGGCCGATGTGCTGCAGGACAGCTTCTGCATGGAGGACACCTGCGAAACGCAGGACGATTCCGCCGGATGCGGCAGCTGCTGGACGGCCTGCCCGCCAGGGAGCGACAGATCATTCTACTGCGGTATGGTCTTTCCGGCCAGCCGCCGCTGACCCAGCTGGAAACTGCAAAACTGCTGGACATCAGCCGCAGCTATGTGTCCCGTCTGGAAACTCATGCGCTGGAACTTCTGCGCCAGCGGTGGGATGTTCCGGGTACAAAAACAGCGCAGAGGTGAACGGTGTGCTCGCCCCTGCGCCATGCAGTCAGCTATCCAGAATTTTCAACTGCAGTTCGTCCAATTGTTCAAAAGTATACAGTCGATTCAGCGCTTCCACCAGCTCCTTTTTGGAAAGGCGCGGCGGCAGGCCCAGTGCGTTCAACAGCTTTGCCTTGCGCTCTGCGCTGCCCGGCTTGCCGGAGAGCCCCCATTCGTACAGGTCCGTGTAGGTGATCTGCCGTCCTTCCGGGCGGGCCGCTGCTGCGCCTGCCTCAGCCCCGAGGGCATCCCGCAGAGCCTGCAGAACGATGGCATCCTCCACACCTTCCACCCCCAGAAACCCTTCTTTGCCGGGCTGCGCCTTCCGCTTTTCCTTGCCGTGGATGGCCGGGACGTAGGCCTGTACGACATTCTTTTCCCCCACCAGATTCGTGATGTAGGTGCGGATGCGGAAGCCCGCCGCGTCGGAGTCCGTCAGCAGGATGAGCCCGTTTTTCTGCGCCAGCGCTTTGAACAGCTGCTGGCGCTTTTTGTCGCTGTAAATGCCAAATCCGTCCGTCAGCAGGATCATGGCGTCGGTCAGATGAGCCAGGCGGGCGGCGTCGTATTTGCCCTCCACGATCAGCACCCGGCCGGTATGGATCATTTCGTTTTCCTTCATCGTCCGCTCCCCGCCATTGCCAACCGGCACAGCGCTGTTTCCAGCAGGATCTGGTCATCGGTAGGCTGGCTTTTCAGGCTCTGGTCCAGTTCCAGCAGCACCTGCAGGCAGTTTTCGATCTGGCCCAGCGTGTAATGCGAGGCTGTTTCGGCCGACCGCTTGAGCCGGTAATCGCTGCCCTTATAGCCAAAATCCTTGAATACCGTGCTGTAATTTTTCCGTTTTGCTGCCCCCAGCTTGACCCGGTACAGATCCACATAGCTGCCGATCATGGCCGCTGTAATGGCAATGGGCTCCTGCTGCAGGCGCAGCAAAGTCTGCAGCTTTTTGCAGGCACCGGTGGCGTTTTTGGCCGTGATCATGCGGATCATCTCGAACACGTCTGCTTCCAGACTGACCGTGCCCATTTCCGCCACCATCGCTGCCGTGACCGTCTGATACCCGGACAATGCACAGAGCTTGTCCACCTCATTTTCCAAAAGGAACGGATCCTCGCCGCAGCGCTCCAGCAGCGCCGCCGCTGCGCCGTCCGGCAGGGTGGTTTTCTGCTCCTTTGCGCGATCGATCATCATCATTTTCAGTTCAAAGGGCTTGGGCTTAGCCAATTCTTCGGTGTAGCCAAGCGCCTTGCACTGCGCGATCAGCTTCTGTGCGCGCTTGCCTGTTTTGAGCTTGCTGCGCTCCAGTTCAAACACACTGCCCAGCACCACCACAGCATTTTCCAGACTGGAAAGGGTGCTGTTCAACTCTTCCAGATCCTTGTCACTGTAAGCTGCAGGGTCGATCTCCGGCAGCACCACCACACGCCGGGTACCAAAAAATGAGATGGTGCCCGCCGCCATGATGAGCTGTTCGATCTCCGGCGCAGCTCCATCCAGAATGGTGGCATCCTCGTCGCTGTCTGCGGTCAGGATGCGGGTGATGGCCGTGACCGCCTGCCGGACCAGATACCGCTCACTGGAATAAAAATAGTAGACCGGGCAGCCCTTGTCCGCCAACTGCCGGAGTTTTGTCTCGGTCGCCATGCCGGCACCTCCCTTCTCTTATGGTGTTGTTCTATTGTACCACACTCTGCCCGGATTGCAAAGCATCACCCCGTTTTCAGCCCGCCGTGCCGCCGCAGGCTGATGGATGCCGCCAGTTCTTTTCTGTTGTCCATCCAGTCATAGCTGCGCAGGGCCAGAACATTTTTATACTGCACAGCATCCGGCTTTGCAGGGGAGGCCATCAGCCACTGCACTGTGACCTGTTTTGCCAGTTCTACAGTTCCATTGACCACGGCAAACTGCCGGTTGCCCACAGTCAGCCGCACAAGACAGCCATTCCGGGTGCGCAGCATTTCCACCAGAGCCGGTGTGCACCGCAGCTTTTGTGCTGTGTTCACCGCCATTTCTGCTGCCGGAAGTGTCCGCTCTGCTTCCAGTGTACAGGCCGTTTTAGGGTTTGTGCGCAGGTCTGCCACAAGCTCCACAGTCTGCACGCCCCGCCGGGCAAGCTGGTTTTCCACTGCGTTCTGGGCAGAAGCTCCGCCCCGGAACAGCACCACGGCGGTATCGTTCTGGGTGACGACCACTGCCGGCGCGTTGGCGCTGCCTACAAGGTCGATGTGCACCACATCCCGGCTGAGAGCATTGCCCAGCCCGATGGAAACAGCTGCCGCCAGCAGGATGCATGGCCCTGCCACCCGCAGCCGTACCCGCCAGTGGAACGCCAGCCAGCACAACAGGATCAGCACCAGACACACGATGGCTGCATAGGCCGTATCGAAGTAGATTCCCGCGCCCGGTTTTGCAGAGATCCAGACGGCCCAGCGGTCGAGCAGGCCGGTCAACGCCGCAGACGCTGCGGACAGCACCCCATACAGCGGAGCAAGAGCGGGTACCAGGCCGGCAAAGGCCGTGCCAAGGCCCAGCAGCATCATGGGTTGGATGAGCCACAGCACCGCCACACTGGATGCCACCGCATAAATGCTCACACTCAGCCCGCGCAGCACCAGCACCGGGAATGTGGCCACCGAAGCACAAAACGAGATGCAAATGCTTTCCGCAAGGCCCCAAAGACGTTCCGGCAGTTTGAAATACCACGGGCGCTTCACCGGATTTTTCGCGTTTTTCCAGAACTGGCGGTACCACGCATCCCGGGCGCGGCGGATGCACACACCGCCTGCCACCGTGCCCACCACCGCCGCAAACGAAAGTTCAAAGCCGATATCGCACACTGCATAGCTGTTGCCTGCGGTCATAACGATACCTGCCACCGCCAGAGAGGTAAGGGTATCCGGCGGGCCGTACAGCCACACACCCAGTGCACCGACCCAGACCGCCACTGCGGCGCGGCATACCGAGGGTGTGAAGCCGGTCACGCCCATCAGCAAAAAGGCCAGCAGACTTCGGAATACCGCCCGGCGTCTGCGCCTGCGGTAGCTCTGCTCCCACTCGTAGGGCAGGAGTGTGCTGAGGATATCACCGCACAAAATGGACACATGCATTCCGCTTACCACCAGCACATGGGCAAGGCCCGCGCCCCGGTAGGCGCTGCGCATGGCCGAAGACAGATAACTCCGGTCGCCGGTAGTCATGGCAGCCAGCACACCGCCGGTCTTGCCGTCCATACGGCGGCGCAGCGACGCACTGAGCCTTTGCTGCAGGCAGTGGGTGCGGGCGCGGAAGCTGCCGCTTTCGCCCAGAACTGTAAGCTCCGGCCCATCCTCGTCCATTTCCGCCTGCAGAGCGATGCCGTCCGCATACAGGCTGACCCGGCTTCCGGATGCCGGGGCCGACAGTATAAATCTTCCCTGCACCCTTTCCCCGGCTTTGCACTCCGGCAAAGCACTGCACTCCACCCGGAAGGATGCCGCGCTGCCGTTCACTTTCTCTACATGCAAAACCGCATCCACGATACCGGGATCGTAGGAATCCGCCGTGCTTTCCACCTCTGCGGTCAGCATCAGCGGACGGCCTGCATATTGCACCCGGATGCGCTCCAGCCGGTTTGCCGTGTGCAGCACCGATGCCATACCCACAGCAGCACCCAGCAGGATGCAGAGCGCTGCTTTGCGGGCAGCATCAAAGATGCACAGCACCAGACAAACGGCAACAAAAAATGCCGCAAACGGCACAAAAAGTTCCGTTTGCGGCAAAAAAACGCACACTAACTCCACACCCAGCATTCCGGCGCAGAATACGCAGAGCGGGCGTCGCATCTCAGCTTAGTGGAAAAACAGCGGCAGCGGCTCAAGGAAGATGATGTCCTTGCGCTGTGCTGCATCGCCCTCGGCCAGAACGGCCGCCTGACCCACGATGGTGCACTGGGTCTGCTCAGCCAGCTCGTCCAGAGCCTTGAGCGAGCCGCCAGTGGAAATGACATCGTCCACCACCAGAACGCGCTTGCCGCTCATCTTGTCCAGCTCCTTGCGGTCAATGACCAGCTTCTGCTTGCCTGCGGTGGTAATGGACTGATCCTCGACGACAACAGGGTCGGGCATATACAGCTTGACGCCCTTGCGTGCGCAGACGTAGGGCTTGCCGCTCTGGCGGCTCATCTCGTGGGCCAGCGGGATGCCCTTGGCCTCAGCGGTCAGCAGGATATCAAAATTCGGGCACTTCTTCAGCAGTTCAGCGGCAGCAGCCACGGTCAGCTCGGCATCACCCAGCATGATAAAAGCAGCAATGTCCATGTGGTCATTCACCTTGCAGATGGTCAGCTCACGGGTCAGGCCCGCGACATTCAGCGTATAAGTTTTAGCCATATCAAAAGATCTCCCTTTCGTATCGGAATCAGACAGGCAGTTTTTCGCCGCCCAGAACATGGAAATGCAGATGCTTCACGGTCTGGCCGGCATCCTCACCCACATTGGAGATGATGCGGTAGCCGTTGTTCAGGCCCTGCTCCGCAGCCAGCTTTGCGATCACTGCAAAGATATGGCCCAGCAGTGCGCCGTCCTCTTCGGTCAGCGCGCAGCGGCAGAGACAATGTGCTTTTTGGGCACCACCAGAAAGTGCACCTTGGCCTGGGGGTTGATGTCGTAAAACGCCACCACCTGCTCATCCTCGTACAGCTTTTTGGAGGGGATTTTCCCCTCCGCGATCATACAGAACAGACAATCTTCCATGGGAAACAACTCCTTCCTGATATTTTATAAACGTCCCCGCCCTCTCAGGCCGCTTTGCGTCCAGCTCTCCCAAAAGAGAGCCCTTGGCAAAACCATAAACTTTGGCAGCGCGTCAGCGCTGACGGAGAGGGCGAACCCGTTTTCTTATTCGCCCAGAGCCTTCTTGACGATGGCGCTGACAGCAGCCAGAGCTTCGTCGATCTTGGTCTCGTCCTTCAGGCCGGCCATTGCAAAGTCCGGCTTGCCGCCGCCCTTGCCGCCGGCAATGGCAGCGATCTCCTTGACCAGAGCACCGGCCTTCAGGCCCTTTTCCTGTGCCTGTTTGGTCACAGTGACAGCCATGGTGATCTTATCCTCAGCCTTGCCCACCAGAACCGCCACAGCGGGCTTCACAGCCTTGTCGCGGACGGTATCGCACATGCCGCGCAAGGTGTCGCCGGTGGTACCGGTGAAGTATGCAGAAGCGATCTTCACGCCGCCGA
>VOFD01002781.1_pt1 | contig 15444 bp, 16 predicted proteins | sample 5384101 | NCBI WGS metagenome assembly VOFD01 (sample SAMN12384723, study PRJNA508395) | human gut metagenome | isolation source: healthy gut C | host: Homo sapiens
ATAGAATAATAAAGAAATACAATAAAATCAGGAGGAACAATTATGTTTGGACTTACCCCTTATGAAAGAAATGATTTGTGGAATCCGTTCAGGGAATTTGAAAAGGACTTTTTCAAGGACTTTTCTTCAGTAAACCGCTGCCGTACAGATATCAGGGACGAGGACGGAAAATATATTCTGGAATGTGAAATGCCCGGTTTCAATAAGGAGGACATAAAAATTGACGTAAACGGAAGCGTTCTTACCCTGTGTGCAGAGCATAAGTCAGAAAACGATGAAAAGAATAAAAACGGAGAATATATCCGCAGAGAAAGAAGCTACGGCTCATATTGCAGAAGCTTTGATATTTCAAATATAGATGAAAGCGCGATTGAAGCGGAGTATACAAACGGCGTTTTAAAGGTTACGCTGCCTAAAAAAGCTGAGCAGCAGTCGGAAACAAAGAGAATTGAAATAAAATAATAAACGGAGCGATGCATTCTCTGTTTTTTGCGTATAAACTTGAGCCGATGTAAAATAAAATATTATCGTTACAGGCGTATGGAACGAATGAACTCCATACGCCTTTTCTCTTACCTGAAATCAAATAGGAGGTAACTCATGACGATCAATCAATTGGGGCGTGAAGATTCGTAAGCTTTGCAAGAAGTTTGTACAGAGAAAATATTTTCTTTTACTTAATGGCAAATTGCATAAAAACAACATAGTAAAATATATAAATTTGTAGAAAATGCATTGCAAATGCTCTAAATTTGGCAAAAAAGTATTGCATTTAACACAATTATGGCGTATAATTTCATTAAAGTAATTTAATTATTTTGTAATGATAAGGTATATATCAAACGAAAAAATAACGGAGGTTTAAAATGGCTAAGATTATAAGTAAGATTGATGAGATAACCGGAAAAACAGAACAGGATCAAATTTTGAAAGAACAGTTTAGCTTTCTTCAAAAATGGCGCAGGCAAAGTGTGACGTAACGGAGGCTGATACCAATGGGCAGAAACAACTTAAATCCGGCTTCAAATGTAAAGCAGACGGTTTACACATATGACGCTAACGGAAATCAAATCACAAAGACTGCCGAGGGCAAAACTGAAACCAACACTTATGACGGTCTGAATCAGCTGATTGGATTTACCGACGGTGAAACGACTGCAAGCTACAAGTACAATGCAAGCGGTTTACGTTATGAAAAGAATCAAGTTGGGGTTAATTTGAGAATGGTAATTTGGTTTTTAGTAATAGTATTGAAAAACCACATTTAACATTTAGTATAGGAGGTAGTGCATATTTTTTAATAGGAGGAGATATAACTTTTTTCATTTGATTTAGATGAATTTTTTAGATGAAGGAAGATAATAATGAATAAAATATTTTTTATTATTTCTATAATAATATATATTTAATTATATATATCAGAATGTATTTGATTTAGAAACAAATAATACATTATGGTCAGCAATTTCATTTTAATATTACTTTACCCTTTATGTATAGGATGTATTGTTAATTCTAAAATATATAAGGACAAAAATTCTGCATGGAGATTTATATTTTATTATTTGTCATTCATGTTTTCATTCGGAATTTTATTGATAGCTATTAACATCCTTTATTCTAAAAAATGTAAAATGAATGTATAATAATTTTAATTATTTATACAGTATTAAGTTTAGTATCTATTTTGGTGCTTTTATATGTAAAAAAATAAAAAGCAAAAAATAAAGGCTATTTTATCTATTTTTCTGTTTTATTTATTTTATCTTGTGTTATACATACTATTCTTATATTAACAATTGTTATATAATTAATTTTTTACAGAGTAAAACAAGCATTTAAGCTTGTTTTACTCTTTTTCTTTACACATCTTTGAAATAATGGTATAATGTAATTGACACCTCTTCTATAATATCAAAACTGGTATAAATCCCATTAATCCATTAAGAGCAATTTTCTTTGCGGACGCTGTCCCATATGCTTCAAAATTGCCGGAGGTAATGAAAAAAATGGATTAAAAAGGAGGAGCGATTAAATGGGCGCATGGGGAGTAAAGCTATATGACAATGATGTAGCGGAAGACATAAAGAACACATATAAAGAAAAATTGCAGGAGGGCAAGTCTAACGAGGAAGCTACAGATGAAATAATCTCAGATTATGAATATATGTTAGAAGATGTTGACGACGCTCCGTTGTTTTGGATGGCATTGGCAGACCAACAGTGGAAAGTAGGAAGATTACTTCCCAACGTAAAAGAACAAGCGTTGAAATGGATAGAAAAAGGCGCTGACTTACAAGTATGGTACGATGAATCGGAAAAGCTTGGAAATCAAAGAAAAAAGGTGTTGGAGGAATTAAGCTTAAAGCTTAATTCCCCACAGCCGCCTGAAAAGAAAATATATAAACGCACGGCATTCGCACTCTTTACGGAGCTTGCTACATGGAAATTGATAACGGGACTGTAAAAGAACGAAGAATGATTACTAATTATAATCCGACTTTGAAATACGGTACAGACGACGGTTTTACGATCCGGATAATATTATCCGGCTTTTTTTTTATCCTAATTCATAAAAATCAATATTAGATAATAATTGTAAATAATTTGTGAACTTTTTATTGTTAAGGATTGAAATTTATAATTTTCAGTATATTATTAATAATAATCATGATTATAAAATAAACAGGAGAAATATTAAAGATGATAAATCAGTATGTTGAAGAAAAAAACCTGAGGTTAGCAATTATCGGAATGCGTAAGGTGAAGTAATTAATAAATTGAGCTGGAAATTTTAGCTTGACATAGTATAATAAAAATGATTCAATCATTGCAAGCCGTAATTTCTGAATATAATACGGAAAAGGCGCTGAAGTTAAGTTGTCAGGCGCCGCCCTTAATATAGACTCGATTTTGTAATATTGTTTTAGGATCACTAATATTTATGAATGTTTATGCAATAAAAATAGATACTTCGTTGAACGATATAAATTCGTTTATTCCTTTATTATCAGAAGAGAGAATCAAAAGATAAATAAATATATTTACGAAAATGCTCGAAAGATAAGTATATTAAGCGAAATACTGGTAAAGTATACGCTTTACAAAGAATATCGATTTTCTCCGCATTTTATTATTTTTGAATACAATGAATTTGGAAAACCGTTCCTGAAAGATTGTAAAGACATTTTTTTTAATATTTCTCATTCCGATAACTGGATCGTATGTACGGTCAGTGAATCGCCTGTTGGTATTGATGTTGAGGGCGAAACTTCGGATGTTATCCCGATTGCCCAAAAATTTTTTTCTGAATATGAAAATGAATACATCAGAAGCGGAGGATTAAACAATCAGGATGAAATGTTTTGCAAAATATGGACGTTAAAAGAAAGTTACCTCAAATGTATCGGAAAAGGTCTGACGATACCTTTAAACTCATTTAGTTTTGAACTTCATAAGGATGAGATATTGCTGTATAAAGACAATGTCAGAATAAGTGATTTCTTTTTTTATGAATAAAAAATCGACAACGATCATTATTTATCGGTTTGTGTAAATGCCGATAAACCTGATATTGAATTAGATATTACGATGGTTTCCGTTGAAAATTTACTTCTATGGAAAGAAAATATGTTTCGCTAACAGTAAAACAAAGTATAAGGAGCCGCGTTTGTTTTTGTGCGATATTGTTTTAGTTGAATTAGTATTAAAATATATCAAATTAAAGATATGTACAAACTATTGAAAAGGAGATAGTATTAATGGATTTCAGCTTGACCAAAGAGCAAAAGGAATATATCAGCGAGGTAAGAAAAATTTGCCGTAGAAAACTTGAACGGAAACGATGAAAAGGATTTTTTTTCAGAATCAATGTGGAAACTTACGTCTGATTTCGGTATCCTTGGAATAACTATAGGCGAAGAGTACGGCGGTATGGATGAATCTTATCTGACGGCCGCGCTTATGATAGAGGAATTAGGTTATTCCTGCAATAATAACGGCTTTGTGTTTGTAATAAATAATCATATATGGGTTTCGCAGAATCTGATATATCTATACGGTTCTGATTTTTGAAAGAGAAATATCTGCCTGAATTGGTTACAGGTGAAAAAATCGGTGCATTTGCATTGACTGAGTGCGATTCAGGTTCTGATGCATGCAGCATGAAAATGACCGCCAAAAAGTTCAGGGCGGATATGTATTGAACGGAAGCAAGATGTTCATATCCAATGGAACTATAGCTGATATTTTTGTTTTATTTGCTTTGGATGAAGCAAATCCCGAGAAAGTTATTTCGTTTGTTGTTGAGAAAGAATTTGCCGGATTGAAAATAGGTAAAAAGATTGAAACTTTGGGATTGAATTCATGTCCGTTAAGTGAAGTAACGCTGACTGACTGTTTTATACCGGAAGAAAATGTTCTCGGAACACCTGACAGCGGAAAAATGATTTTTATATCGGCGCTTGAATGGGAAAGAATATATGAATTTGCGCCGCATATAGGAGCCATGCACCGAGTTATAGATTCATGCATGAAATATGTAAACGAAAGAAAACAGTTCGGACAGAATATAGGTGAATTTCAGGCTGTATCACACAAGATAGCGAATATGAAGATTCATTTTGAATTATCCCGTAATATGCTTTACAAAATTGCATGGATGAAAGATCAGGGAAAAAATGCTTTTACAGATGCGTCAATATTTAAGGTATTTGTCAGCGAAAGCTATATACAGGCATGCAGAGATGCTTTGCAGATATTCGGAGCATACGGATATACTAAAGAATATGATATTGAAAGAGAATTGAGAGACGCGCTCGCTTGCTCTATTTATTCGGGAACAAATGAAATACAGCGAAATACCATTTATCGTATGATGAATCTGGAATGCAGTTTGAGGTAAATAATAATGAATATAATAGTATTGATAAAACCTGTCTCTGAAAAATATGTAAATAATAATTCTGCCAATGAAGAAAACTTAGTGATAAATCCATATGACTTATATGCTCTTTCAAATATTGTTGAATTAAAAAACAAAAATAAAGATATACATATCACCTGTATAAGCATGGGTTCATTAAAAGCAAAGGACGTACTGATAAGATGCAGAGCTATCGGAGCTGACGACGTTATCTTATTATCCGACGAGGCGTTTGCGGGTTCAGATACATATGCTACCATCTATATATTGGAACAGGCTATAAAGAAAATCGGATGTTTTGATATTATCGTATGCGGTAAGAAAGCAGTAGACGGTGAAACCGGACAAGTCGGATATGGTCTTGCATATCGTCTGGGAGTTGATTGTTTTACACAGGTAAATGAAATACTTGAAGTCAACGGTAAAAATGATATAAGTACATTCGGCAATGAAATACCGGATAACAAATACAGCGGTACGATAACTTTTTCGCACATAAACGAAGAAAATGAAGAGACAATAAAAACTCCGACGCCGGTAATGCTTATTTTCGGCCCCTTTATGACACAGAAAAATATCAGTCTGCTATGCCTTAAAAGATCCATAAAAAACCGGTTACTGTCTGGGATCATGATACATTGAATTCTGAAGTATCGTTATGCGGTTTAAAAGGTTCAAAGACTAAAGTCCTTAATGTTAAAAAGTGTGATGGAAAAGAAAGAAAATGTTGTATTAGAAGGAACAATTGATGAAAAAGCCGAGCAGTTTTTAAGAATTTTGAAAATTGAGGAGATAGAGAAATGAAACTTGCATTTATCTGTGGAAGCGGTTATGGAAGAAGCGATTCACTAATAATAACAAGAAAACTAAGGCTTCTTGCTGACGATAATGAAAGTGAAGTATTTGTATTTATAAGAGGCAGCGAAGGAAATGACAAATATAGAGAAATCGCAAAAAACGGAGCGCACAAAGTTTTTGTATGCGATACAGGTCTTAACTCATTTATCGAAATGTGCCGTTTATGGATAATCAGAAATGATATACATATGATGGCTTTTCAGGATACCGAAGAAGGCAGAAAAATGGCATCTGTTCTTGCAATGATGCTGGACGGCGGACTTACTGCTGATTGTATCAATATTGAATATGATAAGAAAGATGGTTTTCAATTTTTCAGAGCTGCACTCAGCGACTCTATTGTTGCAAAAATAAAATGTATCAATACCGATTATCAATTGTGTACAATAAAGCAGAATTCCTTCCAGATAAAAAAAGGAATTATCATATGAAACAGGAAATATTGAATATTTGAAACCTGAAAAAGAAGTAAAGGAAGCTTTGGCACAAGTAATTAGCAGTAAGAAAATCGAGAAAAAAAAGTGTATCGTTAGTCAATGCAGAAAGATTATTCTGTTTTGGCAGAGGTATCGGTTCAAAAAGAGGAATCCGATAAACTCAGAACACTGGCTAAACTGTGCAATGCTGAAATTTCAGGAACAAGAGCAGTTGTTGAAAATGAATTGATTGAAAAGGAATATCAGATAGGGCAGTCGGGAATTTGCGTATCGCCTAAATTGTATGTCGGATTTGGCGTATCGGGCGCAAGTCAGCATGTAATCGGAATCAAGAACTCAAAAGTTATTATCGCAGTAAATAATGACGCAAACGCTCCGATTTTTGATTATTCTGATTATGTTATAATTGAGGATTGCAAGGAATTTTTAAATTGTCTTTTGGAAAAAAATTGAACATTATTAAAAGATACTGAAAAATTTCAATATCTTTCAGATTTTACATACGATTAGGGATAAGTGGAAAATTAGCTTTTTTAAAAAAGGAGCGTCTTATGAAAAAACATGCAGTTGCATTCCCGGGACAAGGTTCGCAGTACATTTCTATGGGAAAAAAATATGTATATGCATAACAAAATAGTCAGAGATCTGTTTGATGAAGCAAGTACGATTTTAGGATATGATCTGGCAAAATTATGTTTTGAGGGAGATATTGAAGAACTTTCAAAAACAGATCTGGTTCAACCTGCGATACTTGCGACAAGTGTATCAGGATTTCATGTTTTTATGAAAAATACGGATCGGCAGCCTTCCTATTTGCTCGGTCATAGCTTAGGAGAAATTTCCGCTCTGGTATGTTCGGGAGCAATTGATTTTTCGGATGGAATAAAAATTGTAGATGTCCGCGGAAAATTGACGGGTTCCTCATTAATTGAAGATGGTTATATGGCTGCGGTCATGGGACTCGACCTTGAACGTGTCAGCGAAATATGCCGTGAACTTTCGTATGAAAATCATATTGTCGAAATATCAAATATAAATTCTGAAGAACAGATTGTTATATCAGGGCATCGTAAAGCAGTGGATGACTTTACAAAAAGGCAGAAACACTTGGCGGAAGAATTATGAAGGTAAATACAGGCAATCCATTTCATAGTTCTTTGATGAATATAGTAAGAAATGACCTTGAAAAAAATCTTGAAAGTTATCAGTATCATGAATTCAAATACCCTGTTATATCGAATCTGACTGGTGAATGTTATTCTGATTCAAAGGATATACCCATAATGTTATCCGAACAGCTTGTAAAACCTGTACAGTGGCTGAAATCAATTCAATATATTGCCGATAATGGAATAAATAATATCATTGAAATGAAACCTCAGACGATTCTTCGTAATTTAATGATGACCAATAATATGGGAATAGAAGTTTATTCCGATGATGACCGTAAAGATCAGGAATACATAAAAAGAAATCACCATGAGGCTGTCTAACCCGCTTCGTTTACCTGCTGAAGAAAAGCATAAACTGATAAGACGATGTGCCGTAAACGCTGTAAGTTCAGAAAACAAAAACTTTAACGATGAATCTTACAGAACAGATGTAGAAAAGCCGTATGAACAGCTGATTGAATTACAGAACAGTATTGTATCAGGTGACGCTGAACCGACCTATGAAGATATGAAATTTTTTTTAGACAGTCTGATACAAATTTTGAACGGTAAAAAAAATTAGTACGAATGAAAAAAGTCAAATTATGGAAGATATTTTATATGATACCGGATTATATGAATTATTTCCTGATTATCTGGGCTGGAAGGTTAAATAAATGGAAAAAATGAATTATGAAGAGATTGCAATCATTGGTATGGCTGCACGATTTTCACATGCAGACAATATTGACGAACTATGGGATAATTTACGAGTCGGAAAAGACTGCGTAACAGACTGTCCTGAAGGAAGAAAAAAGGATATAGAAGATTACCTGAAATATCTTAATCTGGATAAGAAAGATATTGTTTACAGAAAAGCGGCATACTTAAAGGAAATTGATAAATTTGATTTTGAATTTTTCAGAATTCCTCCGAATGAAGCCAAAATAATGGATCCTAACCAGAGAATATTATTGGAAACTTCCTATAATGCAATTGAAGATTCTGGATATTCCACAGAATATTTTAATAATAAGAAAGTCGGATGTTATACGGGATGTCCGGCAGAGTATACAAGTAAATCATATCAGAATCTGCTTATAGATATAAGTCCTGAACTGGCAGATAATTCATTTGCAGGAAATTTGGCAGCAATGCTGCCCGCGCGTTTATCTTATTTTTTAAATCTTCACGGACCCGCTATTCTTATTGATACTGCCTGTTCTTCTTCACTGGTCGCAATTCATCTTGCATGTAAAAGTATACAGTCAGGTGAATGTGAGATGGCGCTTGCAAGCGGTATCAACCTTTTACGTTTCCTGTTTCAAATACTATTGTCAATGCAATCGGAATCGTTGCGTCTGACGGTAAAAGCAAGGACGTTTGACGATTCCTGTGACGGTGTAGGTCAGGGTGAAGGCGCGGGCGCTGTTTTACTGAAACCTTTAAAACAGGCGTTAAAAGATAACGACCATATATATGCGGTTATCAAGTCGAGCGCCAGCAATCAGGACGGAAAATCAATCGGAATAACGGCTCCAAGCGCGGCCGCACAGGAAAAAGTATTGGTCGATGTATGGAAAAAAGCAGAAATTGATCCTGAGACTATCGGTTATATTGAAGCGCACGGAACTGCAACAAAGTTAGGTGATCCGACTGAAATATCAGGAATAAATCGTGCATTCAAGAATTTTACAACAAAGAAGGGCTTTTGCGGAGTAGGTTCGATAAAATCCAATATCGGCCATACAATCGGTGCGGCAGGAGTTGCAAGTGTAATTAAAGTTGCTCTTGCACTCGAAAACAAAGAACTTCCTCCGAGTATCCATTTTGAACAGCCGAACCGAAAAATCAATTTCATTAATTCTGCTGTATATGTAAACGGCAAATTAAAGAAATGGGAAAGTCCTTATCCCAGATGCTGCGGAGTAAGTTCGTTTGGAATCAGCGGAACCAACTGCCATATTTTGTTGGAAGAAGCTCCGAAAAATTCATATGTAACTGATGAAAAAAAGAAATCGGACAGCCGTTCCGAACAGCTATTTACTTTATCTGCAAAGTCTAAAGACTCGATGAGACAGCTTATTAAGAATTATATCCGGTTTATTAAGCGGAATAGAAATGCGGATATTAATGATATTTGTTATACGGCAAATACAGGAAGAACAGATTTCAATTATCGTCTGGCAGTCACCGCTGATAGTAAAGAAACACTTCGCAGAAAACTTGAGAAGTTGGAAAACACTGTGTTAAATAGTGAAACTTTGGCGGACATAGGCGTATGGATGTCGGTCAATATGTTGGAAAATGGAGAAGAAAAGATAAATGAAAAAGAAATCGGAATTGATACTGAAAGCTTAAAATTACTTGCAGTAAAATATGTAAACGGTGAAAAAAAATAGATTGGGATAATATCTATCACGGCGGAGAAGGACATAAAATAAGTATTCCCGTATACTCCTTCAAGAAGAACAGATGCTGGTTTGACATTCCAGATCACGCACCTGTTTCAGCTAAGAATCCGATCGGATATTACGAACCGTCATGGGTGAAAAATATTCTATCTAAGAATGAAACACAGGAAAATTTAGTTGAAAACGTTATATGTTTCTCATGCGGCGATATTTTTACCGAAAACCTTATTGCACTTTTAAAGGAAAAAAATATAAATGTATTTCGTATAACGTTTGGTGAGACTACAAAACAGACCGATAGATACAATTACGTTATCAGAGATACCGAAGAGTGTTTTGATTCATTATTCCATGAATTTGAGAAAATGAAAAATGTACATATCATATTCAGTTCTCTTTATTCAGATGATAATCTGGAGCCAGACAAGGAAATCGATACAAGGCTTCAATGCGGAATTTACAGATTTTTAAGGCTTATAAAATCACTGGCTAATATAGTAAACAGAAGCACAAGAATTACATTGCTGACCAATTATGCATATGCTGTTTCCGGAAATGAAAGTCAGATAAGACCTGATAATGCAGGTATTATCGGCTTGGCAAAGACTCTTCAATGGGAAGTACCGTTAATGAATACAAGATGTGTAGATATTGATGAAAATACTTCTGTCGAATCGGTATTAAATGAAATGTTTACAAAAAGCAAAGAATATCTGGTTTGTTATCGTAACCATGAACGTTTTGTTGAGCGTATCAGAAAGGCAGACCTTATAAGCAGAGAAAAGCCTGAAAAATCAATCAGACCGAATGGCGTATATGTTCTTGTCGGCGGTCTTGGAAGAATAGGAAGCAGGCTCAGTAACATTTTTTCTGAATCCGGAGCAAATGTTGTATTTGTGGGAAGAACAGAACTGCCGTCTCATGATAAATGGAAAGAATTTTGTGCAAATGAGAAATCGACCGAATTAAGCGCTAAGGTAGACGCGTGCCTGAAGCTTGAAAAGCTTGGCTGCAAGGTGCATTACTATAGCTGCGATGTTTCAGATTATGAAAGCACAGTATCTTTACTGGAAAATATAAGGACACAGGTCGGACCGATAAACGGAATTATTCAATTCGCCGTAGATGATTTAAGTGAAAAAATTGTGGATTTAAGCGAGGACGAATTTAAGAAATCCATGAGACCAAAGATATATGGCACAAATTTCCTGAATCAGCTTACACAGAAAGATGATATGGACTTTTTCGTAATGTTTTCTTCAGTGATGACTTTAGTATCGGGAAACGGCGTAAGCAGTTATGTAACATCAAATACATATCTTGAATCTTACGCTGAATACATGCGAAAACAGAATCGTCCCGCAACAGTAATAAGTTGGCCTGAATGGATGGGAATTGTTCTTGAAGAAAGCCTTATGTACAGTGAAGAAACTTCCATATTCAGAAAAAATGCCGTTTGAAGTCGGTTATCAGGCAATTCAGCAGATACTCAGTACAGATATCAACAGAGTTATCGTCGGAGAAATAAACACAGAAAGTAAGATATATAATCTTCTTAATTACCTTCCGTTTAATTTTTCAGAAGATATCAGAAATGAACTGTTTGTAAACAATAAACAGAAAGCTGTTGAAAACAATCACATTACAGAAAATGTTAAGATAAAGGGAAGAAAAACGTCTATATATTCGGATATCGAAAAAAATTAGCACAGTCTTATTTCAGTATAATGGGTTATGATGAAGTAGATATCTCATCGAATTTCTTTGAAATAGGCGGTGATTCCATTTCAGCTGTAAAAATATGTGTTGAACTTGAAAAGTTCAATATCGAACTTACTCCTATAGAACTATTAAAATATCAGACTATTGAATCAATAGCGTCTTATATTGAAAAAGAAGAAGGAAGAGGTTGAATGATTGGAACAAGATGAATTTATATGATGAAAGCAATTGAAATTGCTAAGGGAAAAATACGCGGTAATGAATATCCGTTTGGCTGCTGTATAGTTTATCAGGATACGGTGATACTGGAATCAAATTCATGCTTCACAAGCAGAAATCCGTTAAATCATGCTGAAATGAATGCAATGAATCAACTTATAAATTTATACGGGGAAGCCGCGCTGAAAAAATCAGTACTTTATGCAACTACAGAACCGTGTCTCATGTGTCTGGGTGCAATAAACTGGGCGCATGTCCCAAGAGTGGTTTATGGCACATCAATAGCGGAATCTTCAAGGCTGGGATTTGATGAGATAGATATCTCCATTGATGATGTACTGCCGAAAATGCATTATTCTTTGGAAGTGAAAGGTGGCGTTTACATGAGGAGTGTATGAATTTACTAGCTGAATGGCATAAACGAAATGAAATGATAAAAAGGTTGTTTAAAATAAGAAATGAAAATTAAAGTATGCGAAATGTTTAAAACAATACAAGGAGAAGGAAAACTGCAAGGCGTACCATCCGTTATGCTCCGATTGATCGGATGCAATCTGAACTGTGAGTGGTGTGATACGGAAGAAGTTTTGAAGAAAAAATGAAACAGTTGTATATGATGAAATTACGCTTCTTTCAAAATTGAAATCTTATCATTGTTCGCATATAATAATCACGGGCGGTGAACCGTTTATTTGTCCTGAACTTGTGAAGTTTACAGAATTAATTAAAAGTAATGGTTATCATATTACTGTGGAAACAAATGGTACGAAATATTCTGATATTAAATGCGACTTGGTAAGTATGAGTCCAAAATTATCTAATTCGATACCGTTTAAGTCCGGTAATTATCATATAATAGAACAACATAATAAAAAACGTATTAATATACAAGTAATAAAAAAAATTTATAAAAATTATGATTATCAGCTCAAATTTGTGTGTCGTGATTTGGATAGTGATTTTGAAGAGGTAAAAGATATACTGGAGAAAATAGGCACATATCAGCTTGAAAATGTAATGATAATGCCGCTGGCTGATTGTAAAGAAGAACTTGAAAGAATACAGCGCAATATGGTAAGAAAATGCGTGAAATACGGATTCAGATATGCCAATAGATTACAATTGCAGATCTGGGACAATTCAAAAGAAGCATAGAAAGGTTTATAAAGGTATTTTCTAATATGAGAAAGATTAATTTTAAAGAGAGACTTGACGATTTCTGGGTGTTTCCTAAACTTACAAAAAGTTAAACATTCAGGCGATCCTGACAACAGATTTTTCGACTTTTTAAATGAGAACAGAGATTCCAATACTCCGACAAATTTATACGTCCACATTCCGTTCTGTGATTCGGGATGCGTTTTTTGCCCGTATTATAAATTACACGGAGTAAGCAGCTACAATAGCTATTTAAAGGATTATGTAGATGGTATTATCTATGAAATAAAGAAATATGCAAGCGCACCGTATTTAAATAAGATAAAGATAGAATCCGTTCATTTCGGCGGCGGCAATCCGTTCCTGATTCCTATTGAAGATCTAAGAAAAATTGTAAATGTTATCAAGGAATGTTTTGAAGTTGAAGTAAATGATAACTGGACAATGGAAGGTTCTATCAACTGTATAAAGACAGAAGAATATGTTAAGGGTCTGCTTGAATTAGGCATTAACAGAATCAGTTTTGGTGTACAGACATTTAAGGAATCTATCAGAAAAGATATGAATATCCGCGCAACTCTTGACGATATTTATAACGGAGTACAGATACTGAAAAAGGCCGGTCTTACTGAGTATTGCATTGATATGATGTATAATTTACCTGAGCAGTCAGAAGAGGACTTTATCCGTGATTTAGAGCTTGTAACAGAACTTGATCCGTATCATATCGACATTTATAATATGGCTTTATTCCCGAATACATACCTTGACAATCTTGTTCATAAAGAAGGCAGATATACAATCAAGCCTTCAAATGAAAACAATATGAAGATGTTCAAACTCGGAGACAAGTGGCTGCTTGATCACGGTTACAGGCAGATAATCACCAATACATATTCGAGATTCCAGGAAAAGGTACATATCGGTGATAAGATATATCTCAGCAACGGGAACGTTATAGGCGTCGGAGTATCTGCCAGAGGATATATTGACGGTTATGCATATAAGAATGTCTGCGATATACGTGAATATTTAGAGCGTATCAGACAGGAGAAATATCCTAAGGAATTATGCTGTGTTTGCAGCGAAGAGCAGAATCAGGACAGAACAATGGTATTCTTCCCGATACTTATGGAGATAAAGCGAGAGAATATTCTTAATTATGAAAGATACCGTGAAAGAATCGATTATATTATTGAACTCGGACTGGCAAAATGGGAAGGTGACGTTTTAAAACTTACTAAAGAAGGTATTTTCTGGTCAGGCAATATATCAGAAATATTCATCAGCGATGAGGAATGGAGAACATATATCAAATCCTTCATTAACTCAGCAAAGGAAAAATCCAATCCGTATAATGAAGACTTTATGGGAAAAGTAAGAGTAAAATTAGAGGATTAAGCTATGAACTTATATGAAATGCTGAAGCAAAGTGCAGATAAAAATCCTCAGAAAATTGCTCTTATATGTAAAAATGAATCCATTTCCTACCGTGAACTGTTTAATTTCGTAAGGAATACACAGAATAATCTGAAACAGCTGGATGTGAAACCCGGTGAAAGAGTCGGTCTTGTACTTCACAATTCTATAGAATATGTAATATGTCTCTATGCATTATCTGAAAATCAGAATATTACCTGTTTATTAAATCCTCAGTGGACAGTTTTGGAGCTGGAGAGAAAATTTATTGACGGCGCGCTGGATACTATTATTGTTGAAAGCTATGTATTTAAACATATAGAAAAGGAATATCCGAGACTATCGGATAAATATAGGATACTTCTGAAAACAGACTGTGTGGTAAAGGAAAAGAATGCCGCTTTAATAAGTGATGGGGAAGAAAAGCTTTGCAGTGATGAATCACTTCCCGCATTGATGCAAAGCTCGTCCGGAACTACTAATTTATCTAAAATGGCATATCGTACTCACAGAAATCTCGACAGAGATTCTGTTAATATCATTGAGACAATGAACTATGAATCGTCAGATGTAATATTTGCTCCTATACCGTTATGTCATGGATATGGTCTTACTATGGGAGTGATCGCTCCTATCAGATGCGGTGCAACGATATATATACAGAGGTGGTTTGAATTCAGTGAATTTATAAAGAACTATTACGACTTAAAACCCAATGTATTTCTTGGAGTACCTGAGATTTATGACTGTATGTATTCTGAACTTAAAGGAAAAAAGTTTTCGTTCATATACAATAAGTATTTTCTTTGCTCGGGTTCACCTTTAAGCAGGGAAACGGGAGAAAATTTTTACGCTGTATCTGATATATTCCCGTGTCAGCTTTATGGAATGATGGAAGTCAGTACCATATGCGTAAATAAGAAACCGGATCAGGAAACATTAACAAGCGTTGGAAAACAAATTTCTGATATTGAGATCAGATATAAACCTACAGAACGAAGCGGCTACTATGAGATATTGATACGAGGAGAGACCGTATCACAGTATTATGTCATAAATGGCGAGAAAGTTCCGGCAGTTGACAATGAAGGCTGGTATTACACAAAAGATATCGGCTTTATCAAGGATGAAAACCTGTATCT
>VOFD01003001.1_pt1 | contig 15442 bp, 19 predicted proteins | sample 5384101 | NCBI WGS metagenome assembly VOFD01 (sample SAMN12384723, study PRJNA508395) | human gut metagenome | isolation source: healthy gut C | host: Homo sapiens
GCATCTACGCCAAACTTAATTTCTTTTGCCATTATAAAGACCTCCAATTAAAATATTTTAAGCTTCTTTTATTCTTCCACAATAGCTGCGATATCGCTCTGGCGAACGATCACATACTCTTTCTCTTCAATTTTACATCGGTTCCCGCATATTTTGAATAAATTACTTTATCGCCGACTTTTACTTCCATTTTTACTTCTTTTCCATCTACAAGACCACCCGGTCCAACAGCTACTACTTCTGCCTGCTGTGGTTTTTCCTGCGCCTGGCCCGGAAGAACGATACCGGATTTTGTAGTTTCTTCTGCTTCTAACTGTTGTAAAACAACTCTGTCACCTAAAGGTACTAATTTCATTTCTATTTCCTCAATCATGATCTTTTCGCTTTGCTTGTTAGCACTCTCTTTTGCCGAGTGCTAACGATTGATTTAATAATAGTCATTTCTCTTGTTTTTTGCAAGTCGTACGCTTATGAATTTTCCTTCTATTTTGTGTCTTTTCGAATTATATCTCTTTTATCCTCTTTTTTCTAACTTTTTTGCTTTCTTTTTGCGTTTATGCTATAATATTTGCAAAAGAACACCCGGAGGTACCTATGAAAGAACAATTATACACGATTCCGTAAATGACATCTTTGATAAACCTTGTGAATGTCCTGTGTGCGCGATGAAATTGAAACTGGAAAACGATGCTGTCGCCTTTGCGATGGGGCCCAGTTATATGGAAGATGATATTCGGCTTACCACAGACAAAATTGGCTTCTGCGCCCGCCATATGCAAATGATGTACGATTTTGAAAACCGGCTTGACTTGCTCTCATCATGGATACTCACATGAAGAATATGATAAAAGAGATTGAATTATTACAAAAAGGGGAAGAAAAAGCGCCGGCGGATTATTTTCCAAAAAAGAAGAAACGTCCCTCTTTTCCTTTACCGACAAGATCAGTCATTCGTGCTATATCTGCGATCGGATCAAGGGGGCGTATATGAGCGGTACATCGCAACCATTTTCTACTTATATGAAGAAGATTCTGCCTTTGTGACAAAATTCAAAAAATCAAAAGGATTCTGCTTAGAACACTACGGAATGCTTTTTGAAGAAGCGCCAAAATATCTCCACGGGGATGTACTGGAAGATTTCACCAGTGACTTAAACCATGTATTTTTAGAAAATTATAAACGAATGGAAGAAGAACTGGCATGGTTTATCGACAAATTTGACTACCGCAATACCGATGCTCCGTGGAAAACATCAAAAGATGCCGTTCCCCGTGCTATGACAAAGGTAAACGGCATCCTCTCAATGGATGAGTAAATTCACAATAACACCCCCAAAACACACCGGCAACCCATACAATTCCAAGGATGGAAAGATTTTCTTTCCATCTTTTGTTTGTACGGAATAAAACCAAAAGTCCAACCCCCGCACCGACAAGCAGTCCTGAGATCATCGAACCAAAATCGAGAATTCCCCAGATACATCTGCGTGATAAGAACCGATGCCGCACAGTTCGGAATCAATCCGACAATTGCCGCAAATACCGGTCCGAACATCGCATGGCTCGATAAAAATTCAGAAATCCGCTCTTCGCCTCCTATTTCAATCAAAAAGTTCAAAACAAGAGAACACAGGAAAATGAACAATAATATTTTAAATGTGTGTATAAAAGCAGATTTTCCAATGCTTTTTTTTCGCAGTGGCAGTGTTCGCTTTCACACATCGTATGAAAATCTTTATATTGAATGGCATTTGGTCGAAAACGCATGACAAAATCTACGATAAACCCGGTAAATACTGCTGTCACAAGTTTAATTCCGAGGACTTTCAAAATGATCCTCCCGTTTACCGCTTCCGATAAAAAGATGGGAAGCATCTCATCCGAGGTCGATAAAAACACTGCCACCAGCGTTCCCATCGTAATGATTCCACCGGAGTACAGATTTGAAGCGGCTACCGAAAATCCACATTGTGGAAAAATTCCTGCGACACCGCCTGCGATAGGTCCCATCCTGCCGGCTTTCCGAATCCACGCCCTCGTCTTTGTGCTGGTCTTATGCTCCAGATACTCCATGAGCAGATAGGTCAGCAGTAAAAAAGGGAATAGTTTAATGCTGTCAATCAACGCATCCATTAAAATATCCAGCCATAATTCCATCGATCATACTCTCCATTCTGCCAGCATCCGCTGTCTACTCTTCCTGCTGCAGCATTTCTTTCAATGCCAGCGCTTTATCTTTAATGCGGCGGTTTGCATCTTTTGCCACAAGCACTTTGGATATCCAGCGTTTTGCCTCTTCTTTGTTTCCGATCCGGCGTGCCAGTTCTGCCACCATATACATCACAGTGTATTCGTCCATACCGCACATTGGGAAATCTTCTTTGGAAAATGCTGCCACAAATCCTTCGTGTGCATTTTTTCAAAAATTCTTTCTCTTCAGCCAGAAGCGCTGCTACCTCTTCTTTCTTATAATCACCTTTCATCAGTTCTTCGCGTTTTCCGCGGAACAGCCAGGCAATCTTAAGACAGGTATAGGCTCTCTCACTCGTTTTTCCATGTTTTACGATTGTGTTAAGAAGCGCCATCTTATGACGGGTAATTGCCTCATCATAGGTATACACTTTCTCGCCTTCCGGTACATAATGATACGTAGCGGAAATTTTCTCGCGGATCATCTTCGCCTGGGAAGACATCACAAAATTAAAATAACGGTTCAATGATGCATATCCGCATTTTGGGCAGAGGATCGCATCGTATTTCAATGGATCAATTCCTTGATATTTCGGACGAAGATCCGTGTCTGCAGATACTAATTTTGCCTTTCCGGTACGAACCATTTTACTCTTAAATTCATGGTCACAGACCGGACAGGTATAGGTTTTGTCAAACAAAAGATCTTCTTCCTGAACCTCTTTTACCTGTGCTTTTTGGCATCTGCACCTTGATTTTCTTTCTTCTCTTTTTCATAAACATCAACCGTATCTTTGATGTTTAACCCAAGACTTTCCAGTCCTGCAAACAAATTACCCATAGCTGCCTCCATTCTCTCCGGATTATTTTCCCGGGCGATAAGAACTCTTCATTGACACAATGCGGTTAAATACCTGATGTCCTTCGTTCGTATCTTTCGTATCTACACAGAAATATCCGGTTCTCATAAATTGGAAACGGTCTCCCGGTTTTGCCTCCGCAAGGGCCGGCTCCACATAACAATTCTCTAATACTTTCAAAGAGTCCGGGTTAATGTTGACAGAACCGTCTTCATTGTAAACCCCTTTCTCTTCATCCACAAGGTTTTCATACAAACGCACTTCCGCTGTCGCTGCCGTCGGTGCAGCTACCCAGTGGATCGTTCCTTTTACTTTTCTTCCGGTAAATCCGGAACCACTCTTTGTCTCCGGATCGTACGTACAATGAATCTCCGTTACCTTTCCGTTTTCATCGGTTACATAATCCTGGCATGTTACAAAATAAGCACTCATAAGGCGCACTTCATTGTCTGGGAACAAACGGAAATATTTACGAGGAGGCTCAATCATAAAGTCGTCTCTCTCGATATAAAGTTCTCTGGCAAATGGCACTTTTCTTGTACCCATCTCAGGATTTTCCTGATTGTTTGGTACATCCAGATATTCTACCTGACCTTCCGGATAATTGGTGATCACCAGTTTGATCGGATCCAAGATCGCCATCATACGAGGCTGCGTCATCTTCAGATCTTCACGGATACAATATTCAAGCATCGCATAATCTACGGAACTATTGCTCTTTGATACACCGGCAAGTTCCATAAACTTACGGATGGATGAAGCTGTAAATCCACGACGGCGAAGTGCTGTGATGGAAACAAGACGCGGATCATCCCATCCGTCTACCACGCCATCTTCTACCAGTTTCTTAATATATCGTTTTCCGGTAATTACATTGGTCAAATACATCTTTGCAAATTCAATCTGCCGAGGCGGTACTTCAAATTCACACTCGCGTACGACCCAGTCATAGAGCGGACGGTGATCCTCAAACTCCAGGGTACAGATAGAATGACTGATTCCTTCTACTGCATCCTCGATCGGATGCGCAAAATCGTACATCGGATAAATGCACCATTTGTCGCCCGTATTGTGATGCGTAATGTGTGCCACACGATACAGGATTGGATCACGCATATTGATATTCGGCGAACTCATATCAATTTTCGCACGGAGAACTTTTTTCGCCATCTTTAAATTCTCCATTTTTCATTTTTTGTAAATAATTCCAAATTTTCTTCTGCGGAACGGTCGCGGTATGGACTATTTTGCCCGGCTCTGTCAGAGTTCCACGGTACTCGCGGATCTCATCCGGTGTAAGGTCACATACATAAGCTTTGCCTTTTTTGATCAATTTGACCGCACATTCATACATCTGGTCAAAATAATTGGACGCAAAATATACCGGCGGCTTTTCTCCACCGCAGATCCAAACAACATCTTCCAAAATAGAATTTACAAATTCTTCCTTTTCTTTTGTCGGGTTTGTATCATCAAAACGAAGATTAAATGTTCCATTATATTTTTTTGCCAGTCCCTGATTGAGCAAGATCGACTTTGCATGTCCAATATGCAGGTAGCCGTTTGGCTCGGGTGGGAAACGTGTCATAATATTTTTATAGACACCTTCAGCAAGATCCTTTTCAATTTCCTGTTCAATAAAGTTTTTCGAAATAACTTCTTCTTTTTTCTTCCTCTCTCTTCTCTGTTGCCATTGAATTGAAGCCTCCTTAACACACGTATATTGTATATGATACCACATAGTTTTCGAAAAAGAAAGACAAAAATTTTATCATTGTCTCAAAATAACAGCAGATCATCTAACATTTGCGCGGATTGAAATTTTTTGTCAATGTGTTTTTCAAAATAATCCTTCACAACCAGATTTAATTCCTTCATCACATGCTCTGAGACAGAAAATGTATACAATGTTTTCACAGGGGATGCCACGATACGCTGTAATATGTACGTCGTCGAGCCACTGATTTGATATGCGCCGCGTCCGTTGTACGGTTCTTTTTTCATAACATGCTTCGCACAAAATGCCGGCTTTCTGTGGATGGAAATAAAACAGTTCGTCTTTTTCTTCCGCACTCAATGCACGCAAATAAACGGGGAGCTTCCCCGTTTAAAGCGATCAATTTAAACTCGTAAATCCGTCTTACCAGTTCCCGGAAAGGGACGGCACCTTTAAGGCGCGGAGAGACTGGTATAACAATTTCAACATCTCCGGGTATCCATATTTTCCATTGTCACATATTCTGCCACTTCACAGAAATACATGCCCATGTAAATATCTTCCAATTCTTCCCGGATGTCCGAAAATAATTTTTCACGTTTACCGAAGAAATCGTATAGGAATCTCTTCCCCGGTAAAGTTCAAATTCACCAAACGTAAATGGTTCACTCGCCGCGATCAGGGAACTTTTTGGTCGTCTTGCCCTCTGGCAAACGCAGAAATCTTACCACGTTCCCGCGTTAAGATCACAACCCGCTTATCGTATTCCCCACGGGAGTCCTCGAAAGCACCATTCCTGTCACTTTTTCCTGCATCCTGCATCTTCTCCATCTCATCCGAATACCGGCTGCCGCCAAATGCACTTTGGGACCGCGCCGTATGTTCCGATGAATTTACATAATTCAGATAATCCGAAATCTTTCCGGATTGATAAAATTCATTCAAAACTTATTGTTCATAATGGCTTCCTCCGTCGTTATTGATATTACTATCTTCTCCACATCGGGAACCATCTATACGAGGGATTTTATTCCATCTGTAACGATTGCGGAAAAACCGAACCGTTATTCTTTCTTATCATACCCAAAATTCTTCAAAAAGAAAATCGCTGTCACGCCAGTCTTTCTTTACTTTGACCCACAGTTTCAGGTTGACCTTTTTTCTGAAGCATTTCTTCAATCTCACGCCGCGCCTGCGTACCGATCTTTTTTCAGCATCTGACCCTGCTTTCCGATGATGATCCCCTTGTGGGAATCCCGCTCGCAGATGATTGTCGCGTCGATATCGTACATATTTTTTATTGTTATGGCGAAGTTTCATCTGGTCTACCGCCACCGCAATGCCATGCGGAATCTCATCTGCCAGCAGACGAAGTGCTTTTTCACGGATCAGCTCTGCTACGATCTGACGCACCGGCTGATCCGTCACCGTATCGTCGTCGTAAAACGCCGGTCCCTCTTCCAGATAGCGGAACATCACGTCGACGAGATGATCCACGCTCTCTCCGGTCCACGCAGAAACCGGAACGATCTCATCAAACTCCATGATCTGCTGATAGGCATCAATACAGGCAAGAAGTTCTTCTTTTTTCACCGTATCAATCTTATTCATAACCAGAATAACCGGAATATGAGCTTTTTCAACTGCTCCGCGATGTGGCGTTCCCCTTTTCCGATAAACGTCGTCGCTTCCACCAGCCACAGGATCATATCCACTTCGTCAAACGTACGCTCTGCCACGGTAACCATGTACTCGCCAAGTTTATTTCTTTGCCTTGTGGATTCCCGGTGTGTCCAAAAAAGACAATCTGTCCTCTCTCATCATGATACACCGTCTGAATCCGGTTTCTCGTCGTCTGTGGCTTATTGCTCGTAATCGCGATCTTCTGTCCGATAATGCGGTTCATCAACGTAGACTTCCCGACATTGGGTCTTCCTACCAGCGACACAAATCCCGATTTAAACGGCTCTTTCGTTTTGTTCTCCTCCATCTGCTGCTCCTTTCCTTCATTTATAACGTATCGATGCAGCCAAACAATTCTGCATTTTCTTTTACTTTTTTCTTCATTTCCAAGAACGCAGATTCTGCCATCTGCCAATATGGCATCCACCATATCGGCTGCACGACGGATATCTTCTACAGATGTAGAAAGTATCTCATCTCTTTCTTTTTGGACATCTTCCACTTTCATTTCCGAAAAATAAGCTCCCATGGAACGGCTTCCCTTGGTTTTCGGTGTCAATGGTGTATCTACCGCACTGATCGTACCGATAATGGATTTTGTCATCTCACGCTCTTCGGCCTCGTAAGACCGCAGATATTCTGCCACCTTTTTGTATGTTTCATTTGTCTCAGCCAGTTTCGGATCGCGGTAAGATACGAAATATCCATCTCCCGAACTTGGGAATCCACACATAACACCATATGCACCGCCTTTCACACGGACTTCATTCCACAGGAATCCGTAACTGAGCATGGCACGTACGACACGGTAAGAACCGTGGTATGGAACACCGCGTTCTACAAAATTTCCACTTCGCGCCACATACTGTACCTGTCCTGCCGTCTTGAATCCCTCATTCTGGTGCCTGTCATCAAAAGAGATCTGTGGCTGTATATTTCCATCTTCTTCCGGTTTCTCCGGCATCTTTTCGGCAAATTTCACGAACGCTTTTTTCAAATCCGTCATACGCATCCTTCGCACAGGTAATTCCTGCCATCATCTTATCCTTTGTAAAGATTTCTTGCACAAGCATTTTCAAGATGGCGATCGTATTCTCTTTGTATTCGTCAAAATGATCATTTAACTGCTTTAAGAAGCGGTAGTAGGATATTCCATTCATCGCCTCATCGTATTTTCCCATCCGGGAGCCATACGAAAGCGCACGGTTGACCGCCGTACTATGTCCGGCAGAAATCAGTCGCATATACAATGCCGATGCATTCTCACTTACGATTTCTTTCAAACGTTTTTCATCCTCCAAATGTGACGTTTTCAATGCCTCATCCAGCAGTTCAAATACTTTTTTCTGTCTTTTCCTCAAACACTTTGGCACGAAAGATCATGAACGCTTTATATTCCTTTGGCTGTTTGTATTTCCGGGACAGCAGGGTATCAAACGTAAAATCTCCTGCATTTTGCAAAATCTCGTTGGAAAATGCCAATTTATCATGCGCATCCGTGTCCACGCAGCCAATCAGCGATGTCAAAAGGCTGATATACGGCGCATATTCTGCCAGAAGCGGTTTAATATCAAAGTATAAATCAATATAGTAAATTCCATTGGTAAAATAATCATGGTGAAGAACCTTGGTTCCCTTTACGTCTTTCTCAATATTGGAAAATGGAAGTGCTTTCTTTCCGATGTCTTCGCGGGACAATAACGGAATCTTTTCCAAATCTTCTTTTTGGTGTCGGTTCTTCCTGATAACGGATCAGTTCTTCGGTCTCGTGCACAAGGTTTTCTTTTTTCTTCCTGAGAAAGCGTGTCGAAATATTTCCGGCATTTTTCAGCCTCCGCACGATCCTGCTCCGCAGTAAGTCCAGTCTTTGGTGCTGCCGTCACGATGGAACGGTGTGTATTATCCAAAAGATACGTCTGAATCAGGGATTCAAAATATCCGTCTTCCATTTTCTCACGAAGACGCTTAAATGTATCATTCGCGCTGATATGAATAAATGGTTTTTCGCTGTCATAAAGCCAGCTGTCAAACATCTGAAGCCCATACATCAATCCCTTTGGATAGGAACCAAAATCTGCCTCACGGTAACGGAACTCAGGGGCATTCAGTCCCGCATTCAGAGAGTCTTTATTGATTCCTTCTTTTACAAGTTTCTCCAGCTCTTCGCGGATAATTCTTACAAATTCTTCCTTGTTTGATACTTCCGTATTTTTCGCAATGATCGAGAAAAACGGCTGGCAGATGCTCTCTTCAAAGAAGCTGATGATCTCGCTTCCGATTCCTGCATCGACAAGTGCCTGTTTGACCGGTGCGCCCACGCCCTGAATCAGCACATAATTCAGCACCTGAAATGCGATGTAAAGGTCGCGGTCAAGTGAGTTTCCGGTTACGGCATTGTAGCTGATATAGGACTTATCTTTATCCGATTCGCCTTCCGCAAGAGAAAAAAAGCATCCACTTCTGCCGGCTTATCAAATGCCTTCTGTGGCTTGATCTCGAATCCACTTTCAGATGATCAAAATGAGACAGATATTTTTCATCCATCCATGTCAGTTTTTTTTTCTTCCATATCCATATCGCCGTAAAGGTAGATGTAACTGTTTGACGGATGATAGTATTTACTGTGAAAATCAAGGTAATCCCGATAGGTCAGATTCGGAATATCCACCGGATCTCCGCCGGATTCAAACCCATAACCGGTATCCGGGTACAAGGACTGCTGGATCTTTCGCTCGATCAGCTGTTCCGGAGAGGAAAAGACTCCCTTCATCTCATTAAATACAACCCCGTTATAAGTCAAAGGTCCGTCCACAGAATCCAGGTGATAGTGCCAGCCTTCCTGCTTAAAAATTTTCTCTTCTTTGTAAATATTTGGATAAAACACCGCATCCATATACACATGCATTAAGTTCTGAAAATCCTTATCATTGCAGCTTGCCACCGGATAAACAGTCTTATCCGGATACGTCATGGCGTTCAAAAACGTATTTAATGATCCCTTTGCCAGTTCAATAAACGGATCTTTTACCGAAACTCTTTGGACCCACAGAGTACCGTATGTTCCACAATGTGGGCCACACCTGTGGAATCTTTTTGGCGGAGTACGGAATCCGATGGAAAATACCTTATTGTCGTCCGTCGTTTCGATGGCGGCCACTTTCGCTTTTGTTTTGTCATGTTCCAAAAGATATCCTGTCGCATTTAATTCTTTCAATTCTTGTTTCTGTAAGATCGTATAACCTTTTACCTGTTTCATATTGATCTATAGCCCTCATTTCTTCTTTCTTTTTACGATTTACCGGCTGTTCCGGCTGATAACTGAAAATCTGGATCGCGGTCGGAGCCAGCGTAAAGGTAATACTCTGCTCCATACCATCCATTTTTTCCTTTTTACTGTTTTTTAAACGCGGATTGGTATGATTTTCGCCACCATACACGATCGCATCGCTGTTTAAGATTTCTTTATATTTTCCGGCATATGGCACGCCTAACTTAAATTCGGAATAGCAAACCGGAGTAAAGTTGCATACAACGAGCAGCTTTTCGTCCTCTGCTTCGCGCATAAAGGCAATGACACTGTGATCAGCGTCTAACATGCTGACCCACTCAAATCCGTCCGGAATCTCATCCCAGGCATACATTGCCGGATGTGTCTTATAAAATTTCCAAAGATCCGCGACAAAGTCCTGAAGCATCCGGTGGGACGATTTTACCCGAATCACTTCACCGGTATCACTTGCCATCGCTTTTCCGTCTGCAAGCAGGCTCCAGTCAAGTCCCCGCTCTTCACTCCATTCGCTGATCTGTCCGAAATCCTGTCCCATAAACAGTAACTTTTTGCCCGGATGTGCTGCCATATAACCAAAACTCTGACGCAGTCCGGCAAGTTTCTGTGCCGGTGTTCCCGGCATTTTCCGGTACATGGATCCCTTCATATGTACCACTTCATCGTGGGAAAATACAAGCATGAAATTTTCCGAATACTGGTAAACCATACTAAATGTGATCATACCATGACGGCCTTTTCGGAAAAGTGGATCCGTCTTAATGTATTCGAGATAGTCATTCATCCAGCCCATATTCCACTTAAAGTCGAATCCCAAACCGCCTTCTTCGATATTTCCGGTTACCATCGGCCATGCCGTCGATTCTTCTGCAATCGAAAGGCTTCCGTCTTTGCGGTCTTTGATCTTTTGATTTAATTTCTTTAAAAATTCGATGGCTTCAAGATTTTCATTGCCGCCGTACATATTGGCGATCCACTCTCCGTCCTGCTTGCCGTAATCGAGATAAAGCATCGAAGCTACCGCGTCAAGGCGAAGCCCGTCTGCGTGATATTGTTCCAGCCAGAATAATGCATTGGCGATAAGGTAATTCGCCACCTGCGGACGGCCGTAATTGTAAATGAGCGTTCCCCAGTGTGGATGTTCGCCCTGTCGTTTATCAAGGTGTTCATACAGACAAGTACCGTCAAAACGTCCCAGTCCATGTTCGTCTTTGGGAAAATGTGCAGGAACCCAGTCTAAGATCACGCCAATGCCTGCCTGGTGCAGGTAATCGACAAAATACATAAAATCTTCCGGTGTTCCATAACGTGAAGTCGGTGCATAATACCCGACAACCTGGTACCCCAGGAAGCATCCAGCGGATGTTCCATCACCGGCATAAGTTCCACGTGTGTATACCCCATTTTTTTACAATACTCTGCAGTTTTGTGAGCCAGTTCACGATAGGTATAAAACCGCCACCGATCGGTTTTCAAAAGATCCAAGGTGCATCTCATAAATGACCATCGGCTCTTTTTCCAATTGGTCTGTTTTCTCTTTTTCAGCCAGTCTGCATCCTGCCACTCGTATTCGTCAATACTCCAGACAATGCTTGCACTCGCCGGACGTTTTTCGGCATAAAAGCCATACGGATCGGCCTTCATCACGGTTTTTCCATCGTATCCGTGAACTTCGTATTTATAAATATCGCCATCGCCGACTTCCGGCACAAACAGCTCAAAGATACCGCTTTCGAGGCGGCGCATCGGATGAAGTCTGCCATCCCAGTTGTTAAAATCACCGACGACACTGACACTGACCGCATTCGGTGCCCAGACAGCAAACCACGTACCGGCATATCCTGCCACATGTCCCGGGTGTGCTCCCAGTTTCTCGTAGATTTTGTCATGCTCTCCACCGGCAAACATCACTTCATCCATCGCATCGACAAAATGGTCCGTCGCATAAGTGTCAATAATTTCCATTTTCCCCGTTTTATACTGTACCTGATACGTATATTCCGGTATCTTCTTTCCGGCTGTCAATGCTGCAAAATAACCGCAGTCATCCATTTTTTTTCATAATGACGGTCCGGTTTTTCCTTTGATCTTGATCAGTACTTTATCCGCTTCCGGGAAGAAACAGCGAAACAAAATGCCGTCTTCGACTACCGACGCTCCCAAAACGTCTTCCGCATTCCGGCATTCCGCATATTCCAGATCTTCGATCTTCGGCCAGTCCATATAATCTTCCAGTTTCTTTTTCATAAATATCTCCTTTCGAATGTGTTTCCTTATTCCTCATACCATTCGACGATCTCTTCTCCGTTTTCCGTATAGCGTTTCTCCGGCTTTGGCATATATTTTTTCAATAAATGCTCCATCGGGAACGTATATAGAAAAGATCACAGTCCCGGTACAAACAACAAAAGAATCGGCAACGGCACACGGAATCCGGCATAAATTCCAAATCCTGCCACAAATAAAATCGCCAAAAAGCACAATGTGAAGGAAATGACGGAATGACATATACAATGCATAACGCAGAATCCCTCTTACATTCATATTAAAACGTGACAGCAGACAGAAAGCATAGCTGGCAACACAGGTGACGATAAACGCAAGCGCAATATACACGCCTACCAGATAACCGCCTGCCGCATTTGATGTATTAAAGGTTGTCAAGTTGAAATACAACAAGCCATAAATGGCTGCAAAAATGAGCCACATCAATGTCGCCGGCTTAAAATTCAATTTAAAGGTTATTTACATTAAACAAACGATCCATTCTTTTTTCTTCCTTTCTTCGCTTAGCACTTAAATCTCATGGATAAACAATCCACTTCGTAATTTTGGTTCAAACCAGGTTGATTTTGGCGGCATCAGAAGTTCCTGATCAGCGACATCAAACAATTCCGTGATAGACGTCGGATACATGGAAAAGGAAATCTTCATATCCGAATCCGCTCTTTTTTTCAAGTTCGGAAAGTCCTCGGATTCCTCCGATAAAATCAATTCTCTGATCCGTTCTCGGATCTCCGATCCCAAGAACCGGTCCGAGCAGATAATCCTGAAGTACGGAAACATCAAGGTTCCTACTGCATCTTTTCCTTCAAAAAGTTCCGGCTTGGCAGTCAGATGATACCACTGTCCCTCGGTATACATACCAAATGTTCCTTTTTTCTCAGGGCGAACCTGTCCCTCTGCTTTTTCTACAATAAAGTTTTTGCCGATTTCTTCCAAAAACTGTGTTAAACTTCTTCCATTCAGATCTTTTACGGTACGATTATAATCTAAGATACGCAGTTCATCGTGCGGAAACAATACCGAAAGGAAATAATTAAATTCTTCATCCCCGGTATAACCCGGATTTTCTTTTCTTCGTTTCAATCCGACTTTCACTGCGGAAGCCGCACGGTGATGGCCATCCGCGATATAAATCTGCTGAATATTCTGAAATGCCTGATAAATCGCATCCACATCTTCTTTTTCGCAATTTTCCATACGCGGTGTGCGATGCCGTCTACCGCCGTAAAATCATAAATCGGCATCTCATTTTCCACATACGAAGCCACGATATCATGAATGCCTTTGTCAGAACGATACGCAAGGAAAATCGGTCCGGTCTGGGCAGAACACGTATCCACATGAGTGATACGGTCAATTTCCTTGTCTTCTCTGGTATTTTCATGTTTCTTAATGACGTGATTCATATAATCATCTACAGAAGAACAGGCAACAAGTCCGGTCTGCGGACGTCCATCCATCACAAGCTGGTAAATATAGTAACTGCGGTCTTCATCCGTAATATATACGCCTTCCTGCTTGTCCTTTTGCAAAAGTTCTTTTGCCTTCTGATATACTTCCGGCGCATACGTATCCACGTTGTCGTCAAAATTGGTCTCTGCGCGGTCAATTTTCAAAAATGACAACGGTTCTCTCTGCACCTCTTCTTTTGCCTCCTGCCGGTTATAAACGTCATATGGGAGTGCTGCCACGCGGGATGCCAGTTCCTCTGCCGGGCGCACATACAAATGGTCTGATTTCTGCCATAATGTCCTCCTGTAAAAAAAAAATAGTCTACTACTAGTATAGCGAATCTTGTCAAAGAAAACAAGTACTTCAAAAATACTTTACACTTCATTCATATTCTTTTCGAAAAGTGAAATACTAACAATATTACAACAAAGAGCGAAAGACTCATTTATGCCGAATATACGACTGGAAAATGTTTAAAAAAAGAACCACTGCTGCCCCCTGGACTACAGTGATTCCAAATGCAACATTGAGGGCGTGATCCGCTTAGACTACGCGCCTCTCTGGTTTCTTGTCAATTTGTTTTACGAACACTTAGTGGACTAAATTACTGCACGACATCCATCTCCGGAATATGAAAACTTACTTTTGGAATTTGCCGGGATGGAACCGGTAATAAAAGTATTACCGCCAACTACCGAATTTTCGCCGATTACAGTCTCGCCACCGAGGATTGTCGCTCCGGCATAGACCGTCACATTGTTTTCAATCGTTGGATGACGCTTTTTGCCGGACAATTTCTGCCCGCCGCGTGTCGAAAGACCGCCAAGCGTAACTCCCTGATACAATTTAACGTGGTCTCCGATGATCGTCGTCTCCCCGATCACGATACCGGTTCCGTGGTCGATAAAGAAGCTCTCGCCAATCTGGGCACCGGAGTTGATATCGATTCCGGTCTTTGCATGGGCATATTCCGTCATGATGCGGGGAATAAACGGCACCTGACGAATGTACAACTCATGCGCGATGCGGTATACAAAGATGGCAAACAATCCCGGGTACGAAAAAATAACCTCTTCTTTGCTCTGCGCCGCCGGATCGCCGTCATATCCTGCCTGAACATCTTTCAAAAGCAGTTTCTGAATACGGGGAAGCTGTTCAAAAATTCACTGCAGACATGTTCTGCCTTTCTCTGATTATCCTCATCCGGTATTCCGGTAATCTCCGAGGCATGCACTTCAGATTCTTCATACGCAAATGCGCAGGCGATCTGTTCAAAAAACATATGGTAAATCGTGAGAAGCCGGTCACCGACAAAATATTTTGGCAGGCATCTCGTCGCATCCTGCTCGCCAAAATCGCCCGGAAACATCACAAGCCGAAGTTCCTTCAACGCATCAATGATCACTTTCCGCTCCGGCATGTTTTTACCGGCTTTGGTAGAAAATAACGGCTCATTGTCGTAGTTTTCCGAAATTTCTTCCACCACTTTTTTCAATCGTTGTCTTGGTATTCTGATTCATCTTATTCCCTCATTTCTGCATCGGTTATTACTACCATTTTATTCATGAATGTCAATTTCTTTAACAAAATAGTCAATATATTCCCAGATCTCTTCTTTTCCTTCCTTCGTCTGGGCGGAAAACGGGATGATCGGTGTCCCTTCTACAACTTCCAGTTTTTTCCTTATCTGTGCAACATTTTTCTGCCGTGCCATTTTGCTGATCTTGTCCGCTTTCGTAGCAATGATCAACGGATTCAATCCCTTCCCCTGTGAGCATACGGTACATCTCCACATCCTTTGCTGACGGATCATGGCGGATATCAATAAGCAAAAATACCACGCGGAGACATTGGGAAGTGTTCAGATACCGTTCAATCATCTTCATCCACTTTGCCGCCACCTCTTTGGACACCTTTGCATATCCGTATCCGGGAAGGTCGACGAGATAGAATATGTCATTGACATTG
>VOFD01002246.1_pt1 | contig 15435 bp, 14 predicted proteins | sample 5384101 | NCBI WGS metagenome assembly VOFD01 (sample SAMN12384723, study PRJNA508395) | human gut metagenome | isolation source: healthy gut C | host: Homo sapiens
TACTCAGTTGTATCTTTTCCCTTCTCAAACATGGGCTGATACTTAAACGGAGGTGTTGCCATAAGTTTCTTATTTTATTACGTAATTGTTAGTTAGTGTGGCAAAGGTAGTATATAAATTGAAAAAATTGAAAAAATTAAAGATTAAAAAATAAAGATTAAAACATAATTAACGGAGGAACTCTCCGTTTATCATTTGCTTATTTTATTCTTGTATGCTTTCGATACGTCTAATAAGCTCGTTTCAAGAGCTGTTTTATCTTCAATATGTTTCAAGACGGCAGTCACAAAAGTATTGCTTTCGAAATCACCGCGTACTTGCTCAAAATCCTGCTTCATTTCGTCGTGGGAGCCGTCAGCACCAAATCCGGTCATGGAAGACAACGAGAATTCTTTCTTGGCATCCTCATATACCATCTTATCCAATCCGACAACAGCTTGCTGCCATGCTTTCACGATACCGATGATATCTTGTGCTGTAATCGTTTCCGGATCCAGACCGTAGAATTCCTGAATCTTATGATAAGCCCATGTCCATTCATAGGTATAATAGTTCTCATGCATTTCTGCAAAGCTTGCATTGATGGATTTCAAACGATTGACCGTTCCCTTCTCTATCCCATCCAGCAATCGGTCTATCTCACTCTTGGGAGCAATCAGTCCGGAAACGTCCACCCACTCCCCAATTCCGATTTCCGTATCAGGCTTCAGTCGTTGACGAATTTCCTCATTGCTCTGGAAGTTGATGCCTTCCAACCGCTTAATGATGGAGTTTCCCAAGAACTTGTGAATTGCGATTTCATAAAAACGAATTCCATTGTTCAGAGAGGAGTTCTTGATTTTAGCACTCTGATAAGAGTAAATCTCTGAAGTTTCACCGGACACCCGTCGCAATTCTTTCAAAATGGAACGTCCCTTGAACATCTTTTGGATGGTATAAGGGCTCAAAAGGTTATAATTGATATAATCCAGACGATTCGGGTCTTGTCGTTTATCACGTCTCGGCCATTTCTGCGCATCACGGATAGTACCGACACTTCTCAAATTGACACCCGGAACCAAATAGGTCGTATTTTTCTGCTCTATCAGATAAGAGAAAGGAAGATTGGAAGTATCGGCATGATTGACATGGCGTCCCATCACCAAAGAGAAGGCCCCAACACGTGCCGGCCACAGGATATATGAATCGGAAGTGGTTTTCGCTCCTCTCTCCATTGTTCCCTGATGGATAGGGCCTAACTTATACATGTGATTACTCTGATTGGACCCCGAACCCGCATTCATAAAAGAGAACATTCCGGCAATCAGCAAAGTAGACTTATGATGAGTCACCGTAAAGGGTCCGGCAAAAATGGCACATGCCTCACCGTTCTCTTCTTGACAATTACTGAAAAACAAAGAATCGGATGCAGAATAGTTATGTCCCAGCTTGCAGGACTGACCGACGAAGCAACGAGTCAGCCGTGCCGTCATCCACTTTAGAGCCGGAAGAGATAATGAAGTCATCACAGATTACACCGTGTCCGATATGAACAGGTGCCGTCACGTTACTGTTGATGCTGCCATTGGATAAGCGGCAAGTTCCACAGATATGGCAGTAATCTCCAATCCGGACATTCTTGATCGAGCCCGTATTGAGAATCATAACATGCTCTCCGATACTCCCGGTAGCGGAAGCATGCTTGTTGGAATAATAATCCGCAATCGACTTCATGCGGTTTATCAACTCAGGACGATGGCGGTACAATGCCAGTATATATGCCTGATGTGCCGACAGTTTGTCGTTGATCAGCACTTCACGACCTCCCGTTTCATTCAAGACTGCCACTTCCACCCCATTACCGAAAGTGCTCAACCCATCCACTAAGATAATATCTACATTCTCAATGAAGGTATCACTGCCAATTTCGTAATTAGCAATATAGTTCTGGATATTTTCAATACAGCAGTTATCGCCCACCGATACATTATGCAACGTCACATGACGTAATCCCGAATGTTTCTTGATTCCCCCGGCAATGTAAATTCTGCTTCGAATACTCCCAGTTTCACTTCACCCGAGAAACGGGTATGATGGACGTACTCACAATTAAACCCCTCTGCCACTGATACATTTCCCCAATCATCAGCCAGACACGACTGACTCTTCAACTGAAGTACCTCATCTTCAGTCAATCTACGATAGTCTTTCATTTTTAATAATGTGTTAATGTGCCCATATGCCAATGCGCCAATTCCGATGCAGTACACGCAGCCAGTTGGCACATCAGTACATAAGCATATTGATTAATTATTCCTCTTCTTCGTAGGTCTGATAAAGAAAATCGTTATAAGGGTATTTCTGAACGTGCAATTCTTTCACTCGTTGATAAACTACATTTTTCAGTTCGTCCATATTGATTCGCTCGCGGGCGGAAATAAAGAGGCAGTTGTCCTCCATCTTTGCCATCCACGTCTTCATCAGCTCTTCGAGTGTCAAGTTTTCCTTTGTTCGGGGGTAAGGTCGTCCGGCGCCTTCTCCACGTAGGTGTAGGCGTCTATTTTATTAAATACAAGTATCATGGGTTTGCCACCGCCGCCAATGTCGGCAAGTGTCTTGTTCACCACTTCAATCTGTTCCTCAAATCCGGGGTGGGAAATATCGACTACGTGTACAAGCAGATCCGCTTCACGCACCTCATCCAAAGTCGATTTGAATGAGTCTACCAGGTCAGTGGGCAACTTACGGATAAATCCGACTGTGTCCGACAGAAGAAATGGCAGGTTATCGATAATCACTTTGCGTACAGTGGTATCCAACGTTGCAAACAGCTTGTTTTCTGCAAACACTTCGCTCTTTGCGAGAAGGTTCATCATGGTTGATTTTCCCACATTGGTATAACCAACCAGTGCAACACGTATCATACGTCCACGGTTCTTTCGCTGAGTTGCCTTCTGCTTATCAATCTCTGCCAGACGTTCTTTCAACAATGACATACGGTTCAGGATGATACGGCGGTCCATTTCGAGCTGCGTTTCACCCGGGCCACGAAGTCCCACGGAACCTTTACCACCACCGGCACCGGAACCACCTCCCTGGCGTTCCAAGTGAGTCCAGAGTCGCTGCAAACGTGGCAACATATATTTATACTGTGCCAGTTCTACCTGTGTCTTCGCATTGGCAGTCTGTGCACGCATGGCAAATATATCAAGAATCAGTGAAGTACGGTCCAGTATCTTCACTTTCAGTTCAGCTTCAATATTACGAATCTGTTTCGCAGAAAGCTCATCATCAAAGATGACCATTCCTACTTCACGTTCTGCTTCCTCTTCGTCATGGATATATTGTCTGATTTCCTCCAACTTTCCCTTTCCGACATAAGTCACAGAGTTAGCCGTCGGCAACTTCTGCGTAAATCGTTTCACAACTTCCGCCCCGGCTGTCTCAGCCAGAAATGCCAGTTCATCCAGATACTCGTTTGTCTTACGCTCATCCTGCGTTTGTGTGATGAGTCCTACAAGCACTGCTGTTTCTACTTTGGCTTCGGATATTACAAATTCTTTCATTCTTTTTATTATATATAATATTGCGGGTGCAAATATAACAAAAAAAAAGAGGACAATGTTTTAGAGGACATTGAAAAAGTCCCCATATTACATTATCCTCATTTTTTATATACTTAGGTTCAGAAATTGTATACCAAACAGCCTCCTATTTTCCTCCAAACTGAAGTTCATCGTTATAGTCCGTCTCATTCAACGGCACATCCCAAGTCCATTTATTAACACCGTCAGCAGGAATAGTAATGGCAACAGAAGGATATGCATTGCCACCTTGTGCAACAGACTTCCGTACCACGGGACGGTTCCAACGCTTGTAGTCACTCCATGCAAAACCTTCACCCCAAAGTTCAAGTTCACGATAATCCATGATTTCATTCCAAAGATCATCACCAATCTTGGTGCAAGTATATGAAGGATTACGTCCGGAAGTAGCATTCAAATCAACCAATGCAGCTTGCGCATCAGTTGGCTTATCCAAAAATAATTGGCTTCTGCTTCCACCAATACCATTTCCGAAGAACGGATGAAGGGCAAATAAGATACTCCCGGAGTGTCGAACACATAGAATTTCAACTGTGCACCCAAATAATAAGTTCCAGCCTGATAAGGAGCCTCCAAACCGGACACGGCTATTCTGTCTATATAATTTTTCACGTCACTATTCAAAGCATCGTCCCAGAAAATAGCATAATCAGGATCTAACACATCCTCATCCGTCCAATCATATCCGGGAAACTTATCCTCTGTCAGAAACAATGCTTTACGTGCGTCATTGTCAGGAATCCGGTTGATTAATTCGCGACCAATAGCTCCGGCACCTTCATATGCACCTTGTTTGTTCGCATAATAACCGTTACAAGCATACTGTGTGCCATAACTCCAATACCAGTTATTTTCTTGGGAGCTACCGAAACTGCCAAACAACCATTCACTTGTAGGATTACAGAATCCATTCTGATAATCAGCGTTGTTCATTAACGGATATCCCTCACGGGCAAGTTTGGCTTCGGAAAGAGCTTTCCCATAATCCTGTTTAGTCAAGGCAGCACGAGCATAAACAGCGTGGGCGACATTAATGTTCGGAATCCAAACTTTTCCATTTTCACGGTCAAAACCAGATTGCTGAAAAGAGAAATAGCATCATCCAAATCTTTATAAATTTGCGTATATGTTTCCGCCAATGTAGAGTAAGGCATACTGCCTGTCGACTCATCCAACCGGAGGACAAGGCCTTGAGAAGCCCCGTTGTTGGAATCTTGCCAACGCCAGCAATAATAATGCGTCAGCTTCTCGAAAGCATACGCACGAAATGTCAGTGCAGACGCTTTGATGAAATTCTTTTCGCTATCACTTCCTTCCGCTGCGTCAATATTACAGATAATGGTATTCGCATTACCAATAATCGTATAATAATAGTACCATGCGTATGCATCATAAATGCTATTTGTGCGGTTATGAAACGTCTGATTGAAAATGGGCGCCCATCCGTTCGCATAATAGTTATAATTGTAGTTTTCGCTCGGATAGCTTTCATATTGAATCATAATGTTGTTTTCACCGCAAAAGCCACCACCGAAGTAATATTGCTGGGTAGTCATGATCTTAGCAATTCCATTCAATGCCTTCATGGCATTGTCGGTTGTACCGACAGCATCGCCCGTTCCGATAGAGTCGGTTGGAGCTGTATTAAGATAGTCGCTGCTGCAAGAAAATACCAGTAAAGATGCGCCTGCAACTAAAGCTCCTATAAACAATCTATTGATATATTTTTTCATAATTATTCTTATTGTTTTAAATGTTCCAGTCTTTAGAATTTGACAGTCAGCCCCAAGTTATAAACTCGAGCAGTTACATAAGTATCATCATATTCACCATTAAATGAGAATTGCGGATTCAATCCCTTGCGCGCAGTGACTGTAAAGAGGTTTTCAACACCGGCAGTCAATGTCAATCCACCAATCCCCAATGATTCAACCATTTCTTCGGTAAACTATAAGACAAATTCAAATTTTTGAATACCAAGTAAGAAGCATTTGCCAACCAACGGTCGCTCACAGCGTTGTTATCAGAAGCGCGGTTAAAATCATAAGCGGGTGTTCCATTAGGATCAATGCGGTCAGCAGATGTAGCAGTCATTCCTTCAGGAACTCCATTCCATGATTTCAACACATCTTTATGCAACGCGGAACCTGATGACATCACTGATGAGCCCATCAACCCCTGATAACTACCATCATACACTTTACCACCCAAACCATAGGTTAACAAAACATTCATGCTCAAATCTTTCCAAGTAAGCGTAGAACGTACAGAACCATAAACCGTAGGTAACGCAGAGCCTGCCCAATCCCGCTTTCCATAAGAAGTTATAGTCGTATAATCCGTACCATTAATCGTAGTCAGCGCATCATTTTCGCAGCAGCATCCTTTTTATCAGGATCAAGGGTATAAAGCGACTGTCCGGTCATTTGATCAACTCGAACGAAATGAGAGGTATAAAATTCATAAATAGAATGACCTTCCGAATAATTTTGTCTACCGTGCAAGATATCTTTTCCATCCGGCAATTTAATCACCTTATTCTTCAGAAAAGTAGCGTCCATTCCGATATTCCATTTCCAGTCTCCTTTATTGACGGCATCCACATCCAAAGAAATTTCAAAACCACGATTAGACACCGTACCAATGTTCCGATATTGAGTAAGGTTCATCGGTGCACCATCATCCACCCAAGGATAGGAACCAGCCGAAAGTGGCAGTCTCACTTCAAACAACAAGTCTTTGGAACGTTTGTCAAAATAGCCAATCTCAAAATTCAAACGATCGAACAAACGACCTTCCAAAGCGAAATCGAATGTCTGGGTAGTTTCCCATTTGATATCCGGAGCCGATAAAGATTTTTTCAACAAAGCGGCCTCATTAGCATTCTTGTCAATAGTATACAATGCCATATAACCATAATAACTTACGCCTGCGTCGTTACCCACTTCGCCATACGATGCGCGAAGTTTCAAATGGTTTACCCAGTCGATATTCTGCATAAAAGCTTCGCGCTTCACATTCCAACTTGCACCCAATGAATAGAAATTCCCCCAACGATTGTCCGGATGGAAACGGGAAGAACCGTCACGACGGAAAGAAGCCTCAATAAAATAGCGCTCATCATAGTTATAACGTGCACGCGCTAGATAAGACTCTGTTTTATATTCGTCATCATAACCAGCGAAATAAGAATTAGTAAGGAAATTACCCATCGTCAGATTACCATCGACAGCCATACCCGTATTCATTCCATAGGTCACTTTACGCTGCCAGCTATAATTTTCATGCCCCAGCATCACATCCACATTATGTATATTCTTATAAGTATGATTCCAGTTAATTAATTGTTGCATAGTATAATTGGTATACTGGTAAGCATAGTTAGTCAACCGTCCATTGTTTGTGGCACCGTCACCAATTTTGGGGTTATCATATTTCTTATTATTCGAAGTGCTGTTGCTCATATCCCCCCTTGACTGTTACTGAAAAGTCATACGGCAGATTAATCGTAGCAAATGCTTGTCCACCCAATACATTACGACGGCTTTCTTCCTTATTATTACGCAATTCGTAAGCAATATTACGATTACTCAAATAAGAAGAAGTAACATCATATTGCTTTTCACCAAATTCATCCAAAGCATAAGAGCCATCGGCATTGTGCATAAACAACGGATATACCGGAGCCATATAACGAACAGTATAAAACGGATTGGCAAAATAATCTCCGGTAGCATTGTCATTGTAATCTCTCTTAGTTATAGACCCGTTTAAGTTAACCCCCGCTTTCAACCATTTGTTTGGAGTATAAACAGTATTAATACGTCCGGAGAAACGTTCGTAACCGGAAGCAATGATATATCCCTTTTCATTCAGATAACCAATAGAGGAATAAACATTCAGTTTCTCGGAAGAGGAACTGGCGGATAAGTTATATTCCTGACGGTATCCATTGCGTTCAATGTCCTTTGCCCAGTCAAGGTCATCATACCCCGGTAACATATTGGCTATCAGTTTGCCATTGGCATCGAATAAAGCATCGTCAGGAGCATCATAAATATTGAGACGCGCATACCCCTTTATAATATTCTTTGTGGCATAATCTGCGGCATCAGCTTCGTTATATCCCAAGCTACCGGTCATGGCATAGTTTTTCAACCCCATCCATGATGTTTCCATCCATTGATTAGCGCCAAGCCGTTCATATTCCGGAATACCACGATTATAAATACCTTGATTTATTTGCAAAGTAATAGTTGGTCTATCCGAGCCACGCCCGCTTTTTGTTGTAATCAAGACAACACCGTTAGCAGCACGATTTCCATACGAAGCGGCAGAAGCGGCATCCTTTAAGATAGACATGCTTTCAATATCGTTAGAGTTCAATTCAGCAATATTTCCATCAAAAGGCACACCGTCTACAACAATCAATGGATCGGAAGCTCCTGAAACCAATGTCCCGAAACCACGTATACGGATAGAAGGCGCTTTACCCGGTTCCCCGTATGTATTATTTACCTGAACACCGGGTGCAGACCCTTCAAGCGCTCCGGTCACACTAGTGGTAAGACGCTTTTCTATCTTTTTTGAATCAACCACTGAAATGGAACCTGTCAATGATTCTTTCTTAGCCGTACCATAAGCTACGACTACCACTTCGTCCAATGCTTCTGCATCAGTCTTCATTACCACCCTCATTTTAGGCTTGATAGCCACTTCCTGAGTTTGCATACCGATGTACGAAATCTGCAAAGTCTTTGCAGAACTAATAATTTTGTAATATATTGAATGCTAAACAGTTATCATTCACGCAAACACGTGAAAAAAAAAAAGTATTATTTGATTAATAATGAACTAGATATTTAATTAACAGCTGATTACAAGAAAAAACGCGAACAGTTCATTTTGCATATGTGATACTATTTCTCTACCCAAATAACACACAATGAGTTAATAATCAGGTAAATAATAGTTTAACTAAAAAATATTTATATAGGGTAAGTAGTATCTTGCTGTTTTCAGGCATCTTCATTTGTATATAATTAGTCAGATATTAGTAAACCTCTCAATAAAAAATGTAGTTTGCTCTTTTTTATTCTAGCGGAGATAAACCTCTTGTAAATATTCCAAAACTTTTCCTCCTTATATATGTAATGATTATGAGATATAAAAGGCCACTCCGAAATTCGAAGTAGCCTTTTATATGATTTACGGTTTGCTAATTAGAAATCGTCAGCAGGAAATCCAGTACGACGGAATCCGGAAACTTTATAAGTTAATCCATTTTCATCGTCATCAAACTGTACCATGTATACAATACTATCAGCAGGCATACCACTAGGAGTTGTCGCTGCATTCTCTAATACTTTCCCATCACTGATCTTTACTTTAGATTCATAAATAACATTGTTCACAAAATCAGGAGTTGAGAAAGTCCGCTCGGCATAGTTCACATTCACTTTCAATTTATACTCCCAAAAATTATTTAAATCATCCAACCACATTTCAGTATTACTGTTGCTAGCGGTATTATAAGTACTCATTTGTATATGTCCGGCACCATATGGGTCTTCTACTTCTTCTCCATCAATTATTGCATTCACTGTAACCCACCAGTCACCAGCCATTTTTTTTCAATAGCAGTACCACCTGGTTCTGTGTCGTCATCACATGCCACAACTGTAAAAAGCCAGTGAAGCCAAAAGCAATATCATATATTTCTTCATAATCATATTTTTTATTTTTTTACTATAATATCAAAAGATAATTGACCGGCATAATCGATGCTCCATCTCAAAGTTCCTGTTGCAGGATCCAACGATGTATTAGTCATTTGATCCATAGAGTCTCCCCAGCCTGCAACATAACTTTCTATAGGAGTAATGGTATTGTCTTCATTTAATTCAAATTTTCCAACCATTGCATAATCTGGTCCGTAGCCTGTACGCTGATCATACCAGCCTCCCAAGAAATCCGTGATATAAAAATATTCCCGGCTCTATTTGAAATATTACAATCTCATATCCACTAAAAGCCACAACTGAAGGAACTGTCCGTTTGCTTCCTTCAGCCAAAGTATAAATCCCGGACTGTAGTGGAGAAGGAGTGTTATCTGCTACATATACTGTTCTCGTAAAGGTTTTGGCAAAACCATCTTCATTATATGCCGCATACACTAAGTTATAAATACCCGGGGTATTTACATCAACATTTCCTTTTATCTCTACGGATGATGTGATATCTTCCCCATTCATTTCTGCGTAGTATCCAGGCTCTACATAAGGTTGCCCTTTTTCTAAAACAATCTTTGTGTCACCCAGTCTTTCTCACGATACGAAGTAGGTAACCTTGGAGGTATCATCCGTTGATTTGTCGCAAGACCCGAAGACAAACGACAAACATATCAATATGCTATATGCTATTTTTTTCATATGTAAAACTTGCTAAGTTATTTTTTATTTGATATCCCACCAGACAGGAGTACTTCCCGGTACCCCTGCAGGAGTATTTGCATTCTGTTGACGTGCACTTAACGGATAAGTCATCCGTTTCATCAGTCCGCCTGCTTCCAGCCCATTGGTCCATGGTGCAACTAAATCTCCCGGAGTGTATATTGATTCATTAGCTTGTATCTGTGCTGCCGAATAAGAAGATAGTTGCGGACAATCTGTGCGTCGGATCTCACTCCATGCTTCCATGTGGTCCATATAGAAAAGAGAAACCCATTTCTGCATATAAATCAAATTCAGTTTTTCAACTGATGTGGAAGCTGTAGACCATGCACATGCTCCCTCTAAGATAGTGTTCTCTTGTCCTGTAAATCCGCGAACAGCAAAATCAGCAGTTACCCCTGCTTCATATGCACTTTTCGCATTTGCGTCATCATTCAGAAAGCGAATATAAACTTCTGCTATTAAGAATTGTAATTCAGCCTGAGTAAAAAAGTAAACAGGTTTTGTTGGACCGATGGAATAATCAATAGCACTTACATTTTTATTTTTCCAATTATCAGTACCCAATATGCTTTGCATATGTGTTTTTCCTCCGGAAGTTGTCCGACATATTTTCCATCTGCATCCGTTTTGTTAATACCATAGGCAATACGTGGGTCTCCTGTACTATTCAAATAAGAAATCAGCGGATATGCAGCGCAATGATTACCCGTCAATCCTACTGCATTTGTATTATACCATGGATTACGTTTGTCTGTTTCATCCAAGAAACAATCCAATTTCACGTCACCGGTAAAGAATTCGTTGTTTTGTACCAGATTTTTCACTTTCTCTGTGTAAGAGGCAACGTCTATATTGGCATCAATGAAACGTAGATACATACGAAGACGGAGAGCATTGGCAAATCCTTTCCATTGAGCAAGATCCTTATTGAACACCAAATCCGGTACGTCCATACCACTTCCATCCAAGGCTGACTCTGCTGCATCCATTTCATCCAATACGCCTCTATATACAGTTTCGCCATTATCCCATTTGGGTGTTGCATTGGCATTCCCTTGCAAGGCTTCAGAATAAGGCGAGTCGCTTGTATTGTCTACCATTATTTGAAAAAAGCGTACGCTCTCAAGATAGTGGTGGCAAAACGGTCTGCCGGATTGGTCGTCTTTTCCAAAACCTGTTTGGCATCTTCTAAAGCACCTGCAAACAAGATTCTATATGAATAGTCCATTTGCTGTGATGATTCTGTAAAAGTGTACTCACATAAAGTATTGTATTGGTTCGCTTCCGGCTTTTGTTCATAGTATTGGGCGAAAAAGCCTGCATAATTATAAATTTCTCCTCCTACTGCCGAAGCGATAGAAGCACTAATGGAAGGGAATATCAAATCGGCTGTTACCTGATCGTTCATCGGATAGTTCGGGTCGTTGTTGATATCCAAGTCGCAACTTGTAAATAATGCTGTTGTTGCTAATGATGCATATAATAATATTTTCTTCATATTTATTCCTGTTTAAAATTTAACCATTAAGTTGAAACCGAAACGACGTGAGCTGGGATTAGCCGTGTATTCTCCATAGTTACCTTCAAGGTCGTTACCAAATGAAGTCATTTCGGGATCAATAAATGTATTGCTGGATGGAGTCCAGACAAATAAGTTATTGCCATATGCAGACACTTTTACTGCCTGGAAAGGAGTTTTTGCCAACCATCTTTTGGGCAGGTCCCAACCTAATACTACAGAGCGAAGTTTTACATACGATTTATCTACAAGGAAGCAACTTCCCAGATCGGAACCTCCGTCGCCCCAGTATTTATAAATATTAGAACTGGTAATGGGCGTTGTATTTTCTACGTAAGTAATTTGATCTCCATTTACAATCTTATTTACAGAGTTTGGCACAATAAAAGGATTTCGATCGTTATAAGTAGTCTGGATTGCATTACCTGTAAAATAATTAATATCTTTGGTACGTGAATACATGACTCCACCCTGACGGATATCAAAGTCAATACCCAAGCTTAAACCTTTGTATCTCAATGTTGTAGAAACGCCCATTTGATATTTATTATTCATATCTCCACAGATTCCGAACTCACCAGCTTCAACAGGTAGACCTGTTGAAGAGTTGACAACAACTCGTCCTTGAGGGTCGCGTTCAGCTACTTGCGCTTTGAATACTCCGACAGGCATTCCTGTAATAGCGTACATACTAGTTCCCCCATTTAATCCATAAATATTTGTAATACCACCCAGTTCTTCAGGCAAACTGATTACTTTACTCCAGTTCTTTGTAAAGTTCCATGTCAGTTCCCAACTGAAATCTTTTGTTCTTATCGGAGTGCCGCTGATCAGGAGTTCTATACCACGGTTACGAATCTTACCCAGGTTCATATTCTGTGCTGTATAGCCTGAAGCAGGGTCCATAGCCAAAGAGAAAATCTGCTTATCGGTATTCCTATTATAATAAGATACGTCAAAAGAGAGGCGATGTTTTTGAAGAAAGCCATATTTAAACCGACTTCAGCCTCTGTCGTCATTTCCGGACTTAGTGTATTACTACCTAAAATGTTACCTGCCGAATAAGCATTGACACCTCCTAACGGGAAGGTGAGGTATCCAAAAGGTATTCTATTTGAAGATTGTGCATATACAGGATTAACCATATACACATCAGCATCATTACCGGTTTTACCCCAGCTGGCACGTATTTTACCAAAAGAAATGATATTGCTTAAATCACTATTTAATAATTCGCTGAAAATGAAACTGCCGGTAAAACCCGGATAGAAGAAACTGCGGTTCCCTTTCGGAAGAGTAGAAGACCAGTCGTTACGAGCTGTAACTGTCAGATACAGCATGTTTTTCCAAGAACCTTCAAACTGTCCGAACACACCCATCAGACGTCTAAGTTCCAAATGTTGTTCAACAATTGGAGTTTTACCAGAATTCTTCAAGTTAAACCATGTCGGGATAGTCAAATCGTTTACCTCCGAATATTGGTAAGAGACTTTACGCTCATTTCCATTGAATCCGACTAACGCATTGATATTAAAATCACTGATCGGCATATTGAAATTAACCATAATATCTTGATTAATTTCACGACGCCGGGTTATCTGTTCTGTATATTGTCCTGTCTCACCAGAGAATGGACTACTGGAACCTTGTCCTTCTCCGTTGGGTGTTCCTTCGTAATAAAGAGCATATAAATTAGGTTTTCCTTTATCGCTCTGGCCGGTTGTAGTATCCAATCCCATACGATATGTGAATTTGAAATATTTCAAGAATTCATAATCTAATTGGAATTTGCCATAAAATCTTTCAGATTCATATTCGTTCAAATAATTTTCCAGAATATAATATGGATTCATCACGCCATAAGGAGTATAATAATAGCCCGGAGTGTTAAACGGATCATTCTGGTCTTCTAGCCCTATAATACTGACATCGCGTGGTGATTGATAGAGGGAGTTCAGCATAGAGAGCCCTTGCCCCGTAGTAGCAAACTTATTTTTCTGATAGGCATAGTTTAATGAAGAAGAAAATGTTAATGCGCCTACCTTATGGCTGCCACGTGCGGAAAAGGTATATTTGTCATAACTGTCAGCGTCTGTTGGAATCATACCATCGTCGCTAATTTGAGAGAAAGAAACATAATAATCACTTTTGTCTGTTGCTCCATTAAATGAAAGGCTATTGCTATACCTGAACCCGGCATCAAAAAGTCTTTAATGTTGTCAGGCATTGCTACATAAGGCTTCAACTTTTGCGAGTTATTGTACACATTTCCCCATAATTGCATTGAACCATCAAAACGAGGTCCCCAAGAACCATTTTCCAACTCCGTATGGTTACCGTTCCATCCCATACCAAATTCATTCTGAAATTCCGGTAAACGTAAAATTGTAGACCATTGTACACCGCCATTGTACTCAATACCAACACCTTTATTCTTTCGTCCACTTTTCGTTGTGATCATGACTACACCATTTGCAGCACGACTACCATATAAAGCAGTTGCTGCCGCACCTTTTTAGAATTGTCATGTTTGCCACATCATCCGGATTGATAGCGTTTGCTCCGTTTCCAAAATCATATCCGCTATTCAAGCCATCTGTAGAGTATACTGTAGAGTTATTCAATGGTACACCATCCACTACATATAATGGTTGATTTGTACCCGATAGTGAACTAACACCACGAATAATTACAGAATTTGAAGAACCGGGGATCTGATGAAGTACTGGAAATCTGAACCCCGCAATTTTACCTGCTAAACTTGACATAACATCGGAAGTACGACTCTCCGCAATTTTGTCACCTCCCACAGAAGTCGCAGCATAACCTAATGCTTTTTTCAGATCTTTTAATACCCATTGCTGTAACAACAACTTCATCGATCTGTTGAGCATCCGACCTAAGTACTACCTTTAAATTAGGCTTAATCGCTACTTCTTGAGTCTGCATACCAATGTACGAAATCTGCAAAGTCTTTGCAGAACTAAATACAAGTATAATATATTGATTACTAACAATATATACCTATTTACTTTCTTGTGACAATAAATCTTTTTTGTTGTGGTTATTGTGCAGATTATCAATATGTTAAACACCTGTCAAACATATTAAATTGCTGATTTATGATACCAGATTTCTATCAAAAATAGGACATAACCTTCTATTAATTAATTGTTTAAGCTCTTATCTTATATGATATAAACTAAAAATTATTTCCATCTTAACGCTTGAAGATGGGTTTTCTTGTTCTAAATTATATCCAATAATTACTGATTATAATAATATATCCATTAGTAAACAATAACCTATGAAAAAGAAAAACTCCAAATGAAAAATGCATATTTTATTACTGTATATTTTTTAAATATGCAGGGGCGGACTCAAATCTTCCTCAAAATCGCAGAGAATATGATTAATGAATATTCATATTGGATGGTTATATACTTTTTTTATATCAAATAGATTGCATAATTACATATAACTATATCAAAGGAACCATTTGTCATTTATCTGATGAACAAATGGTAGAACCAGAAATACCGAATTTTAGTAGCTATTAGAGGTCGTCAGGTTTATAAATTAGCTTTTTAATCCTCTCCTTTTAAAGAAAGCAAAGGCTTCTCTACGACCAATGACTCGTTCCTTTTAAAGGAACGCTTTTATTCCTTTAAATGGGACGAGTAATAATATTCGTAATAATAATGTATATTTAGATTATGTATATGCGTTTTCGGAACTTATATTGCATATCCTTTCATTTAATTATACACTTTCTTCTATTAGAGAAAATTATACCTTCCATTTCTAAAAACCAAATCTTAAAAACAGAACACTTTCGTTTAGCCTTTGTGCTTATTATTATTTGAAGAGGCAGTTT
>VOFD01003017.1_pt1 | contig 15430 bp, 13 predicted proteins | sample 5384101 | NCBI WGS metagenome assembly VOFD01 (sample SAMN12384723, study PRJNA508395) | human gut metagenome | isolation source: healthy gut C | host: Homo sapiens
TGCCAACGCCTGGTAGCCGCACGCCCCGTGCGGGTCGAGCAGGTAGCCGGTGGCATCGAGGCAGGTGCGGATAGCGGTAGCAATTTGTTCGTCGGTATAGCGTGCTCCGCTGATGTCGGCGCTGATGGCCGCATGCGAGTGCCCGTACAGGTCGAGGATGCGAGCGAAGTTGCTGGGGTCGCCCACGTCCATGGCGTTGGCGATGGTGGGCACCGAGGGGCGGGGCCGGTACGTGCCGGTGCGCAGGTATTCCAGGAACACGTCGTTGCGGTTGTTGGCGGCGATGAACCGCTTCACGGGAAGCCCCATGCGGCAGGCGAACAGCCCGGCGGTGAGGTTGCCGAAGTTGCCGCTCGGTACGCTCACCACCAGGTTGCCTGCCTGGCGGGGTGACAGCCGCTTCAGTTGCGCGTAGGCGTGGAAGTAGTAGAACGACTGCGGCAGGAAGCGCGCCACGTTGATGGAGTTGGCGGACGTGAGGCATAGCCGGTGATGCAGTTCCGGGTCGAGGAAAGCGGCTTTCACCATCCGCTGGCAGTCGTCGAACGTGCCATCTACCTCGATGGCGGTGATGTTGCGCCCCAGGGTGGTGAACTGGCATTCCTGAATGGGGCTGACCAATCCCTTGGGGTAGAGCACATGCACATGGATGCCCTCCACGCCAAGGAAGCCGTTGGCCACTGCGCTGCCCGTGTCGCCCGAGGTGGCTACCAGCACGTGGACAGGACGTTGCTGCCCCCGCTGCCGGATGAAGTAGGCCAACAGGCGCGACATGAACCGCGCCCCCACGTCCTTGAACGCCAAGGTGGGGCCGTGATAGAGTTCGAGACTGTAAATATTATCGCATACGTGCACCAGCGGCACGTCGAATGCGAGCGTGTCGTCCACGATGCGGTGCAGGGCATTGGCCTCCACGTCCTGTCCGAAGAAAGCATCGGCTACCGTGCGGGCTGTTTCCTGGAAAGAAAGCGTGTCGATGCGGTCGAAAAACTCCGCGGGCAGGGTGGGGATGCGCTCGGGCATGAACAGTCCCCGGTCGTTGGCCAGACCTTTTGCCACGGCTTCTTCGAGTGACACGGGGGAAGTATGTCGGTTGGTGCTGTAATAGAGCATGGGGATAATGAGCAATGAACAATGAGCAATGAGCAATGAGCAATGAGCAATGAGCAATGAGCAATGAACAATGAACAATGAACAATGAGCCGTGAACAATGACTAATCGCTAATCACTAATCACTAATCGTTAATCACTAATCACTGTTTTCACTTCCGCCATCACCTGGTTGATGCGGGTGAGGGCGGCTTCCGTCATCAGGGCGGAGGCATCTTTCACGAACAAGGTTTTATACGCCTTGTCCACCATGATTTCCTTGGCGGAATAGGCCGTAGGGGTCATGCTGCCCCGGGTGCCGGGTTGGCGTTGCCCCACGAGCATGTCGTAATCTTCTTTGTCCATGAAGTCCAGGTCGCGTACCGTCACGCGGCAATATCCGTCGGCGTAATCGAACGCCAGGTTGTAACGCATGTACGTGATGTACACGGCCAGTGCCTGTTTCTTGTACACGAGCGAGTCCACCGTGGCGCACACCAGCGAGGTGTCGTTGTTCGCCACCATGCGTCCGTCGTGGGCGTTGAGCCGGGTGGATACGTACATGGTGACCCGCTTGCGGATGTCGTCTGCCGTGAGCGGCAGGTCATTGAACTCCGTGCTGAACCTTACTTGTCCGTCCTGCATCGGGATGTTGTCTGCCGTAAAATGTCCCTGTGCCGCTAACAGGCAAGGGAAAAACAATGCAAATAAAAGCCATTTACTTTTCATATAGAATTTCAAATTAAAGATTTCCAATCTAAATATTCCCGCAGATTTCGCAGATGGGCGCAGATGGTTCTTATCTTTTGCTCCTCATCTAAACATTGAACACTAACCATTAATCATTAGGTTCATGAACTCATCGCCGTGCAACTCGCCGTAGCTGCCTGCGCGGGCGGCTTGCTCGTCGTACGCCTGCACGCTGTCCGGCTCCGCGCCGGGTCGGTGGATGACGAACGGCACCGCTTCGGCCGTGTGGGTGCGCAGGGCGCAGGGGGTAGGGTGGTCGGGCAGCACGGCTACCGTCACCGGTTCGCTCCACGTGCGCAGTTCGTGCATGACGGGCTGCACCACCCGGCGGTCGAGGTACTCGATGGTGCGCACCTTCAGTTGCGCATCGCCCTCGTGCCCGGCCTCGTCGCTGGCTTCGATGTGCAAATATACGAAATCATTTTCACGTAGCGCGTCCAACGCCGCTTGCGCCTTGCCTTCGTAGTTCGTGTCGTACAGCCCCGTGGCTCCGGGCACGTTGACGGGGCGCAGCCCGGCATACACCCCGATGCCCCGGATGAGGTCCACGGCGGAGATGACCACCCCGTTGCGCAGCCCGTAGCGGCTGTGCAGCGTGTCCATCTGCGGACGATAGCCGGGCGACCACGGCCACAGGCTGTTGGCCTTGTCCAGCCCGGCGGCGGCGCGGCGCAGGTTCACCGGGTGGCGGTCGAGCAGTTCCTGCGATTGGAATATCAAGCGGTTGAGGCATCGGGCGGTGGGCACGGCTTCTTCGCATTCGGCCAGCACCAGCACGTCGGTGAATGGGGTGCCTGGCACGTCGTGCGGCGGGGTGCAGCGGATGCGCTTGTCGCCCCCGCGCAGTTTGAGCAGGTGGCGGTAGGACACGCCCGGGTACAGCCGTAGCGTGTCATTGCCCAGCCGGAGTTGCAGGAAGCCGATGAGCTCCCTGGCCTCCTCGGTGCTGATGTGACCGGCGGAGTGGTTTTTGATTTTCCCCTCTTCGATGCAGATGAGGTTGCAGCGCATGGCCATCTCGTCCGGCTCGATGTCGATGCCCATGCTGGCGGCTTCGAGCGAACCGCGCCCCTCGAACACTTGCGCTACGTCGTAGCCCAGCACGCTGAGGTTGGCAATCTCGCTGCCGGGCGCGAAGCCGGGCGGCACGGTGTGCAGCAATCCGCAACGTCCCTCGGAGGCCAGCCGGTCCAAGGCTGGCGTATGCGCCGCCTGCAACGGGGTGCGTCCGCCGAGCGCGTCTATGGGGTGGTCGGCCATGCCGTCGCCTAATATAATAAGGTACTTCATAAGCAACGATTAGCGATTAGTGATTAATGATTAGCGTTTAGTGATTAGCGTGTGGAGTTGATGAAAAACGAAGTTTCATGCCGTTCGTTAATCGGGACAAATATAAGCATTTTGTTTATAAATGGCGAAAATGTTTGCGCTTTGTTAAGAAAATTGCGAATTTGGGAGAGCGTGTGTGTCCGGTATAAAGACGGCAAAGGCATCTGCTCTAATGCCTGCCATTTCACGCCCTTCCCAACCCATCTCCAAGCATGTGTTTTCTGGTTTGTGCGCGGATGTTTTCCTGTTTGCCAGCAGAAGTTTTCCCAAACGTGCGCAGATGTTTTCCAACTTCTGCGCAGAAGTTTTACTGCCCACAGTTATGGGTTATACGACCCACAATTATGGGTTGTACGACCCATGGTTATGGGTTATACGACCCACAGTTGTGGGCAGTAAAAGTTGTGCTCACGATGGGGAAAACATCCCCGCACGAACGGGAAAACATGTACCGGCAACGGCAAAAAAACGCTTCACCCGTCTCCCCCGGGAGAGAGACTATAGGTGAAGCGGTTGAACCCCAATCGGTCATTAGACCATTCAGGGAATATCTTTGCCCGCTTTCCGTCTTGTGGCGGCGTTTTTTGATGGCTTTTCTCTCAACATAGCCCGCTATGCCTTCGAGAAAAGCCATCAAAAACCGCTCGCCACAAGAACGAAAATCAGACAAAGCCTAATGATCGATTTGGGTTGAATCGCGCGGGCATGGTGTCTTATCCCGAATGCGCGTAAATGAAAAAGGTAGAGACGCCACGCGGGGCTGGCATCTCTACCTATTGCAATCAGGAAGCCTCCTTTAGGGGGTTGGGGGTAGCCTCAGGAAACTGTATCCGAAGCGTTCGCAGGCGGCGCGTTCCAGTTCCTCGCGGGCTTCGGGGGCGGCGATGGCGATAAGGGCTTTGGCACGCTGCGCCAAGTCCTTGCCCCGCAGATAGGCGATGCCGTACTCGGTGACGATGTACTGTGCCTGCGACCGCGTGGTGACCACGCCCGCCCCGGCGGTGAGCACGGGTTTGATTTTCGACTCGCCGCGCCGCGTGGTAGCCGTCATGGCGATGAACGTCTTGCCGCCTTCGGACAGGCTGCCTCCGTACATGAAGTCGTGTTGCCCGCCCACGCCCGAGAACATGCGCGTGCCGATGGAGTCGGCGCATATCTGCCCCGTGAGGTCTATCTCGATGGCCGAGTTGATGGCCATCACGCGGGGGTTCTGGGCTATGCGGAAGGGGTAGTTGGTCCACGCCACGTCGCGCACGATGATGTCCTCGTTGTAGTCCATGTAGTCGTACAGCCGTTTCGAGCCGAGGGCGAGGGCCGCCACCGTCTTGCCCGGGCACACCACTTTTTGCGAATTGTCAATCACCCCGTTCTGCAGCAGCGGTACCACGCCGTCGGTCAGGGCTTCGGTGTGCAGTCCCAGGTGCCGGTGGTCGTGCAGCGCGTCGAGCACGGCGTTCGGGATGCCGCCCACCCCTATCTGGAGGGTAGCCCCGTCGGGTATTTCGGCGGCAATGTATTGGCCGATGCGCCGCTCCTGGTCGTTGGGCACGGCCACGGGCAGCTCCACCAGGGGTTCGTCCACCTCCACGCAGGCATCGATGTCGTCGATGTGTATCAGCGCATCGCCGTAGGAGAACGGCATGTGGGGATTGACCTGTGCAACGACCCGCTTGGACACTTCCACGGCAGACACGGCCAGGTCCGCCGACACGCCGTAGCTGCAATAACCCTCGGAGTTGGGGCGCGACACGTTGAGCAGGGCCACGTCCACCGGGCGCGTGCCGTCGCGGAACAGGGCAGGTACTTCGCCCAGGAAAGCGGGCACGAACTGCGCCTCGCCCCGGTTGATGGCCGCCCGCACGCTGTTGGCGATGAACATGCTCACGGGGTGAAACGCGTCCTTCAGTTCGGGCACGGCATAGGGGGCTTCGCGTCGCCCCACGGCAAAGCCGCTGTAGATGGTCACGTCCCTCAATTCGTTTCCCCTTGCCGCGAGGGCATCGAGCAGCACTTCGGGGATGGAGGTGCTGCCTTGCACGTAGAGGCTGTCGCCCGAGTGGATGAGTTTGACCGCTTCGGCGGCCGTGGTGTAATGTGCCATAGAATGTGTGTGGTGTTTTATGTGATAGGGTTGTTCCGGTCGAAGACGCGCAGCCGCTCGTCCAGGATGTCGTAGGTGTCGGGGGCTACCTTCGAGGTGCATACGCGGATGCCTTCCTGTTCGCTGCCCGTGGGACGCAAGGAGATGGCCGAGATGCCGTAATGCAGGAACTCGTGCAGCAGCCGGTCGCCCGTGAAGCCCCGCCGTCCGATGGTGAAGAAGAAGCCGTCGCTTACGGGCTGGTCCAGGTCTTTATCATATACGATATGGAAATGGTTTCGGCAGAATATCGCCTTGATGCGCTCCGCCCGGCGGGCGTATTCGCGTGTCTGTGCCACGAAATCGAGCTTGCCGTCGCAAGCCGCCCGGTACATGGCCGCCAAGGCATATTGCGCCGAGTGCGACACGCCCGACGAGAGCGTGTATAGGATGGTGAACACGAACGCCTTGCCCAGCGTGCCCATGCCGTATTCTTCCTGCAAATAGTCGTAGTGGCGGTTGAACAGTGCGTCCGAGATGGCCACGATGGCTATGCGTTCGCCCGCATAGCTGAATATTTTCGAGGCAGACAGCATCAGGATGTAGTTGTCGGTGTAACGGGCCACGGTGGCCTGGTAGGGCGGTTCGAAGGGCTTGCCGAGGTCCTTGCGGAAGTCCATGCCCAGGTAGGCAAGGTCTTCCACGGCGATGGCGTCGTACCGGGTCATCAGTTCGCCGATGATTTGCAGCTCTTTCTCCGTGAGGCACACCCAGGTGGGGTTGTTGGGATTGGAGTAGACCACAGCCGCCACGTTGCCTTTGGACAGATAACTTTCCAGCTTGTCGCGCAGCTTCTCGTCGCGGTAGTGGTAGATGTCGAACTGTTCCGTCTTGTATCCTAATACTTTGGCCTGCAAGGGTTGCACGGGGAAACCGGGAGCAATGTAGAGGATGGTGTCCTTGCGGCGGTCGAGGTGGGCGCACAGGATGAAGGTGGCGAACGTGCCCATCATGGAGCCCACGGACGGGATGCAGCCCTCGGCGTTGACTTCCACGTTGAGAAATGCCTTGATGAAGCGTGATGCCTGCTCCTTGAGTGGTGTGATGCCGCTCATGTTGGGATACACGCAGGCCACACCCCGGTCGAGTGCCTCCTTCTGGGCGGCCACCCCCTCGGCGCAGGCGGGCAGTCCGGGCGAGCCCATCTCGAAATGCACGAACTTGGTGCCGGTGAGCCGCTCTATCTCCTCGGATACGGCCACCGACTGCCGGATGGTGGCATCGCCGATGTTGGCAATGCCCATCCGTTGCAGCACATCGTCCACGATGCGCCTATCAAACGGTACTTCCATCATGTTGATTGACAATTTGACTATTTACGATTTACTATTTGACTCCATCCCTCTCCGATAGTGTGTGAAAGTGGCAATGCCTCGGCGGCTTCGTCATTTCGACCGCAGGGAGAAATCTCGAAGTTACTTTTGGCGTGTTGCCGCAGGAGATTTCTCCCTATGGTCGAAATGATGGCGGCATGGGTTTGTACCTTTCTCAACCTCGCCATCGTGTGTGAAGGCGGCAATGCCTCGGCGGCTTCGTCATTTCGACCGCAGGGAGAAATCCCGAAGTGACTTTTGGCGTGTTGCCGCAGGAGATTTCTCCCTATGGTCGAAATGACAGCGGCATGGGTTTGTGCCTTTCTCAACCTCGCCATCGTGCGCGGAGACGGCAATGCCTTGGCGGCTTCGTCATTTCGACCGCAGGGAGAAATCCCGAAAGTGACTTTTTGGCGTGTTGCCGCAGGAGATTTCTCCCTATGGTCGAAATGACGGCGGCATGGGTTTATCCCGGCATTCCGTATGCCAGATTTGCCATTCCCTGCTCCAGTCCGGCGCGGAAAGCTTTCACGTTCATGTCGGCCACGGCCTCGCCCTTGCGGAGGAACACTTGCCGCACGCCTTCCTCCATCTTGCTTACCTCCAGCCCCAGGAAAGGCGATGCCGCGCCGAGCAGCACCATGTTGGCCGCCCGCGCCGACCCCGCTTCCTTGGCCAGGGTGTCCACATCAAGCACCACGGCGTGGCCCGTAGCCTGTATGGCGGCGATGACCTCCTGCAGGTCGGGGTAGTTGTCGATGTTCACAAAGGGGGTGGAGTTGGTGATGAGCCGTCCGTCCTTCTTTAAGTAGGGCAGGTAGCGCAACACCTCCATCGGTTCGAGCGAGATGACCAGGTCGGCCTGCCCCAGCGGGATGAGGTCGGACGCGATGGGTTCGGAACTGATGCGGAGGTTCGACTGCACGTCGCCGCCCCGCTGGCTCATGCCGTGCACCTCGGCCTGCTTGATGAAGAGGCCTTCGCGCAGGGCAGCAGCCCCTATCACGGTGGCAATGGAGAGGATGCCTTGTCCCCCCACGCCTGAAAGTATGATGTCGGTAGTCATAATTTAGAGGTAAGAAGTAAGAGGTAAGAGGTGAGAAGCGGGGAGTTCGTCCCACTACCGCTACTCGCCAATCATTGTTCACTGTTCATTATTCATTTTTCATTGTTTTGTGCCTTCTTGCCGTTTGGATGCATTCCCGGCGTGGGATGATGACGGACACGCCCCGGTATTCGATTTCCTCGCGTATCACCTGCTTCATTTCCTCCATGTTCCGGGGCAGGGGCACTACCACGCGCACATGTGCGGCCTCCACGCCGATGCCGGTGCATATCTGTTCGAGCCGCCCCGTGCCTGCGGAGTCCTGTCCGCCGGTCATGCCCGTGGTGAGGTTGTCCGAAATGATGATGGTGATGTTGGATTGTTCGTTGACGGCATCGAGCAAGCCCGTCATGCCCGAGTGGGTGAAGGTGGAGTCGCCGATGACGGCGATGGAGGGATGTTGTCCCGCATCGGCCGCGCCCTTGGCCATGGTGATGGAAGCCCCCATGTCCACCACCGAATGGATGGCGTGGTAGGGCGGCAGGAAGCCCAGCGTGTAGCATCCGATGTCGCTGAACACCCGGGCATCCGGGTACTCGCGCACCACTTCGTTGAGGGCGGCGTACATGTCGCGATGGCCGCAACCCTTGCACAAGGCGGGCGGACGGGGCACGACCAGCGTACTGGGCGGGTACACCTCGGCATCCTGCAAGTGCAAGGCCGCCGTGATGTTGTCCGGGGTCAGTTCACCCGTGCGGGGCACTTCGCCGGTGAGGCGGCCCAGCACCTGCACGCCGTTGTCGAGCACGCCGCGCAGCTGTTCTTCCACGAAAGGCTGCCCGTCCTCCAGCACCAGGATGCTTTCGCACTCCTGCGCCATGCGGGCGACGTGTTTCTTCGGCAGGGGATATTGGGACACCTTCAGCACGGGGTGCGGGCATCCCGCCTTGTAATGCTCCATCAGGTAGTTGTAGGCAATGCCGCAGGCGATGATGCCCATGCTGCGGTCCGCACCGTCTACATATATATTATGTCGGCTGTTCTCGGCCTCGGCCAGGAAGTCGGCCTGCTCGCGCACCAGCACCTTGTAACGCTCCTTGGAGCAGGCAGGCATCAGCACCCATTGCCTGGGATTGGCGGGATAGGAAAGCGCGTTCTGCCCCCGTGCCTTGCCCACCGTGACCACCGTCCGCGAGTGGGCCATGCGCGTCACCAGGCGCATCAGCACCGGGATGCGGTAACGCTCCGACAGGTCAAATGCCTCGCCTATCATCTCGTAAGCCTCCTGCTGCGTGGACGGCTCGAAGGTAGGCATCAAGGCGAATTTGCCGTAGAAGCGCGAGTCCTGCTCGTTTTGCGACGAGTGCATGGAGGGGTCGTCCGCCGCCACCACTACCAGACCGCCGTTGGCACCCGTCATGGCCGAGTTGACAAACGCGTCGGCGGCCACGTTCATCCCCACGTGTTTCATGCACACCATAGCCCGCTTGCCCATGTAGCTCATGCCGAGGGCAGCCTCCATGGCCGTCTTCTCGTTGCACGACCATTGGCAGTGGATGCCCCGCTCCCGCGCCAGCGGCGACGACTGTATGTACTCCGTGATTTCGGTGGAGGGAGTGCCCGGGTAGGCATATACCCCCGACAGGCCCGCGTGGATGGCACCCAAGGCCACGGCCTCGTCTCCCAACAGCAACAGTTTGTTATCTTCCATGATGCTACTTGAATTTATATACATGAAAGATAACAAGCGAGACCGGATATTGTTCGGCAAAAAGTCAAAATTTCGGCTGAATAATGAAGAAAAATGAGGACGGTGCCCCGCCGATGTGCCCAGTCCGCCCCGGCAAGCGGAGCAAAGTGTCAGCAGGAGCGGGGAAAAGCCCGGTTTTGCGTCTTGCTGCTTTTGCATGCCCTGTGCCATTCAGAACGCCTCGGACATTTGGAACACGATGCCGCGCGTGTCGCGCCCGAAGCCGTAGTCCACGCGCAGGTTGACGCGGTGCTTGAACTCGAAGCGCAGCCCCACGCCCCAGGTGGGCAGCACGTCGGATCCTTGCAGGGCATCGAAGCGGGGGAACGTCGCCCCCGCGCCGCCCCAGGCCGCCAGGCCCAGCCGCCACCACACGTGCTGGCGCAGCTCCACCTGGGCGGCCATGAGGTTGTTGTCGATGTAGCGGCCCGCGTAGTAGCCCCTCATGCGGTAGCCGCCGAAGCCCAGCTCCTCGCACAGCGTCCAGGGGGCGTTGCGGGTGTTGAACTTGCCGTAGAGGTCTGCCGCCAGCACCCCGCCCCGCCAGGGCGACACGTAGGCATCGGCAATGGCCGTGGTGTTGACGACCGTGCGCCCGAAGTTGCCCGCCCAGCCGGGATAGGCTATCGTCCGCACCGACACGTACACGCCCCGCGTAGGTTGCGGGATGAAGTCGCGCGTGTCATACTCCACCGCCAGCCCCGCCCCGGCCAGGAAGTAGGCGGGGCGTTGCCCTTCCAGGTAGGCCGGGTCGCCCATCCGCGTGGCATCGGTGTAGTTCACGTAGAGCGACGCGCTCAGCTTCATGCCCGGCCACACGGCGTACACGTAGTCGGCGTTGGCCCGCAGCTGCCGCCGGGTGTAGGCGGAAGCCGGGTTGGCCGAGCAGGCATCGTAGGAAATGCCCCAGAAGTTCAACACCCGCCGTTGTGCCAGCAGGTTGTAGGACAGGCGCGAATGCTGGTCGGCGAAGTAGTGGTTGCCCTTGGCCGATACGGCGAAGAAGCCCCGCAGCGAGGCGTTGCCCACCAGCGACACGTCCGATGGCGGCATGACCGAGTCGGTGCGGTCCACCCGGTACAGCCCCGTGGCGATGGCACCCAACCCGAAGCTGCCCTCGCGGGTGAAGGTGGGCATGGGCACCACCGTGACATCGATGGCCCGCTCGTGGGTGCGGTCCACTTGTCCCTGGGCAATAGTGCGCCAGTACCGCCGCAGGAAGCCGTCCTTCGTCTGCGGCACGGAGTCTTCCCCCTTCCCCGGCACCACGAAGCAGGCAAGCAGCATCCACAGGCAGGCCATGCGTTTGGTCCATCCTCTCATGCCGTTTGCTTTTTTGCAGGCTGGTAGTGGTCCCCGCCCAATATCTGCAATACGGTGCGGGTGGTAGTGCTTATGGCGTACTCCTCCGGCCCCATGATGCCCGACGGGTGCACGATGCAGGCGTTCAGCCCGAGCGAGCGCGCGGCATCTAGCACCCGCTGCGAGGCCATGGCCTTGGTGCGGCTGTACCATCCCACCACCCGGTCGGGGGCGTAACCCGCCGCGCCGGTGGCCAGAGAGGTTGTTTCCTGTTCCATATTTCTTCGGGTTTTACAATTACGCCGCAAAGGTAGAAATGCCGCCCGTGCGCTTTTCCCCCAAAAGGACACGATTATATCCCGATTTTCGCTTTTTAATGGGGGAAAAGCGGCTTTTCTTCTGCTTTACCTTTAATTTTGTTCTCCCAAAAACATCCGTATGAAGAAGACCAGACGATACGACGAATGGCGGCAGAGGCTGGACGAAGTGACACCGGCCGGACTTCGCATCGGCAACGACTTCCTGCTGATAGAAGATTACCACATGCCGCCCTCGCTCAGCGAACCCTTCTCGTCCGATATGACCACGTGCGTCGTGTGCCGGAAGGGGCATGTGTCCATCAGCATCGACATGGTGGATTACGACCTGCCAGCCCCCTGCCAGCTGTTCATGCTGCCGGGACAAATCATCCAATGCCGGGATAGCTGGCGGGAGGAAAAAAAAACGAGATGGCGGCTGTCGTGATGTCGGCGGCGTTCTCCAGCGAGCTTGCCCGTTACCTGGGACGTGCCCACACCCTGCTGCGCAACATCGGCGGGCATCCGCTGCGTCCCCTCGACGAGCAAAGCATGCAGGTGCTGGATATTTTTTCGCCCTGTTGAAAAGCACGCTGCTGCGCTGCGACCCCTCTTTCCTGTTCGAAACGGTGAAGCATCTCTTTCTGGCCTTCTTCTACGGACATGTCTGCCAAAAGCTCCTGCCAGCCAGCCCGCAACAGCCCTCGACCCGGCAGGAAAGCATCCTGGAACAATTCCTGCGCCTGCTGCGGCAGCACTACAGGGTCGAGCGCAAGGTGACCTTCTACGCCGACCGCCTGTGCCTCACGCCCAAGTACCTCTCCAAGGCCGTGCGGCAGGCCAGCGGCAAGACGGTCTCCGCATGGATAGACCAGTACGTGACGACCGAGGCCAAAGCCCTGCTGCGCTCTACCGACATGACCGTGCAGCAGATAGCCCTGCACCTGCACTCTTTGGCATGATACTTGCAGGGGCGGATGGACTCCTCGGCGTGGGATGCCCGCTCCGGATGTAAACCGTCTCTAACACATTGATTATTACCTCATATGTATAGATGGTACAAAGGATTGTACCCTTTAGGCAAAAGGGTCGTACCCCCTTTAGGCAAAAGGTTCATACCCCTTTAGGCAAAAGGGTTGTACCCCTTTAGGCAAAAGGGTCGTACCCCTTTAGGCAAAAAGGTCCGTACCCTTTTGGGCAAAAAGGTCGTACCCCTTTAGGCAAAGGGTCGTACCCCTTTAGGCAAAAGGGCAAAAGGGTCGTACCCCTTTTGGGCAAAAGGTAAAGCACCCCTTGTGTGAAGGGTTGGGGAGGATTTTCCGTGAGGGTTAGGAAGGGAGACTTATAAGGCGAGTGGTAAAGCCCCCTCCTTGGGAGGGGTTGGGGAGGCTTTTATAGCTTTGCATAAGCAAAGTTACAAGAAAAAGGTGATATTTGCAAACTGGGATACTGTAATATATTAATATTGTATAAATAAATATGGCATTCTGTGTGCCGGACATTATCCCCCCTACGCCGGATGCTAAAGTCAATCGAGATACTCCTAATCAGTACTCGATTTCATATAGATTTTCAAAACTTTGCTGGTTCGGGTTTTCTTCTTACTTTTGCGCCCACGGGGAACTTGTAGTTTAAACGAAAACAGAAACAGCAATGTAGTACATTAAGGGTAACCAACCCTTCGAGTTCCCCCCCCCTTACTTTTCTTTTTTCTTAAACCCTACACATGGATAGAAGATACTCGGCACGTATGAAAAGGACGTGCCCGCCAACGACGGGCGGGTGACGCACACGGACTACATCTATGCGCCCACCGGCCTGGCGGCCATCTGCCGGCAGCAAGGAAAGGAAGTGCTGTACGTGCTGGCCGACCACATGGGCTCCGTGCAGGTGCTTGCCGACGCGGCGGGACGCGCCGTCACGGAGTACCGCTACGAGGCGTGGGGCGGCAGGGTGCTCGTGTCGGGCGAGAAAGGGCTGACCGACCGGGGCTACACGGGCCACGAACACCTGGAACCGCTCGGCCTCATCGACATGAACGGGCGCATCTACGACCCCACGCTGGCCCGCTTCCTCAGCCCCGACCCCTACGTGCAGGCCCCGGACTTCACGCAAGGATTCAACCGCTACAGTTACTGCCTGAACAATCCCTTTAAATATACCGACCCGAGCGGGGAAAATCCAATTCTGATTGCTGCTATCATAATTGGCGCATATTTAGGAGGTTCGGCTGTTAATGGAACTTTAAATCCGATAAAGTGGGATTACAGTAGTTGGCAAACTTATGCAGGCATTGCTATTGGTGGACTTGCTGGTTGGGCGGGTTCGGCTGCTGGCGCAAGTGTAGCTGCAGCCTCGTTATCTGGAGGAGCTAGCTCATTTGTCGCTGGAATTGCTGGTGGAGCCGTAGGAGGAATGGCATCTGGCGGAATAAATGGAGCCGGACTGACTGCGGTAATGGGAGGCGACTTTGATAACATTATAGGCAACATGATGCAGGGCGCAATTACTGGAGCTTTCGCAGGAGCATCCAGTGCTGCCGCATTTCAAGGGATGGATAAATTGCTAAATGTCGATATAAAATTTGGGAAAGGTAGATTCACAATAGAATCCCCTTTCAAAATTCTGCCGACCAACACTCTAAGTTACATGGCTGGGTCTACAGCTTCGCAAATGACTGTAAACATGTTAAATGGGGAAAATATATTTGAAGATATTGACTATGGATTGAATATTGGAATTTTATGTCCTTTAGCTGTGGATGCTCTAAAATACACCCACAGATTTAACATTGGCATCGCAAATAAATACCACAAAAAGCCTTCGGATATAATTGGCATTGGTAATTCAGAGACAACAATAATGCCTAATGGTGATCTGAGATTGGAGCAAAGTCTGTATGTTCAAGAATATTTCCCTAATGATTTTCGCATGGAAATCACAAGTTCACATCAGGGAATAATTTTTCTTGGCTTGCAGGTTTGCCAAGAGGAATTACTAGCGAGTGGCTTTACTCAACTCTTATTCCAAATTATGAATGGAGCATTTATTCAATATTTAATGCGCTATCTTTAAAGAAAAAATAGGATGAAAAAGACTGCTTTCGTGTTGTTTTTGGGAATTGCCAGCATATATAGTTATTCTCAAATAAAAATCCAAGGCTACGAGCAATATAATAGATTAGTTGACAGCTTGACTGTCACTCTTGGGAATATGATAGAGGAAAACCTCCAATCAAAAGGCTTCTGCATACCCAAACAGCTACATGGAGATATGCAATTAGTGGGGAACAATATCGTGTTGGAAGTTTATTTCAAGCCGAATCGCCCTTGTATTTTAACATTGTATGCGGCATCTGATGCTATGGTGAAGAAATACATTAATCAGACGCAAAGGAATCCATTTCATGAAGCAAGCCTATTTTGATGCTTTCAAAAATGAAGCTCAAAAAAACAACCGATTATCATACGATATAGTCAAGTCTTTCCGATATCAATTCATTTCTCCATATTATGAATCTCCCAAGGATCATGCAATATATGGAAATTATGAGTTCAGCGTCGGTGAAAATGGAAAATTTAGTATTACCTGGGATGAAGTGGAAATTTTAGAGGGGGAAGATGAATTTAAGGAAAAATATAAATCTAATTTTTAATTCATTTAAATGCAAATAGAAAGCTCTGGCAAATGAACAAATTATACATAGAGGATTTAACCCAAATAGGTCATTAGGCTTTGTCTGATTTCTGTTCTTGTGGCGAGCGGTTTTGTTGGCTTTTTCTCGAAGGCATAGCGGGCTATGCCGAGAACAAATTATACATGGGTCTAATGACCGATTTGGGTTTAACGAATAAATATAGCTCCCTTTATATTAGACATATGTATCCTATTTTAAAATATGAAGATGCTGGTTTTTACACTGTAAACACTAAACCATGGCTAAATTGAAATCGTTGCTGCTGATTTTATGTTGCTTTGCCTCATGGAGTTGCAAAGAAAAGATTGTTCGAAATTTTGTTCGAAATGATGATATGGTGTCATACAAGAACTATGCCGATACGACCATTGTTGTTCATAATAAATCGTTTGACATCGCTTGCCCTATGACGGATTCTGTATTTGCCATAAATGATCCATTTTGGCAAGAACGGCCTTTGTGGGAAATAACAGATGCCGCTGAATTTGAATTTTTTTCACACAAATGATAAAGGGCGCAATTGTCGGACATGAGCAAAAGGTATTTGGAGAAGATGGTTTGGACAGCTACTCCTTTTTTAGCGAATTGTATCTTTGTGGTGTGATGAAGCCGCAGCCCGGAGTGCAGAGCCTGGTTCTTGTGATGAGTGAGCCAAGCCAGTATAATCAGATGTTGAACACGAGAAATTATATTGTGCTGTGCAATGTCCATGACGGTG
>VOFD01002484.1_pt1 | contig 15401 bp, 18 predicted proteins | sample 5384101 | NCBI WGS metagenome assembly VOFD01 (sample SAMN12384723, study PRJNA508395) | human gut metagenome | isolation source: healthy gut C | host: Homo sapiens
CACGTACGCCGCTTTCAGTACCGGCTTGTCGGAAGTCTTGCGGAACTCCTTTGATCAGCACCGTGCAGGCGTCTTGCCCGTGTGGGCGAACATTACCGAGGTCGAACCCTCCAATACTTTCACCAAATCAGCATCCGCTTTCTCCACCTGGCCCAGCGCTTTGGCAAGAAGCGTGTTCTTTACGACCACCGCTTGATGTCGTTGAAGCACTTTGCGACGCTAACGACGCAGTCTGCTCCAGTACCCAAAGCCTCGATGTTCGTAAAGTGAGGATACTCGTTGAGCTGTTTTATGAGCTGTCAATGATAACCACTTTTTTCCTTCTGTCATCTCTAAATCCTCCTCTTATTTAGTTTCTACTGATTTAGCATCGATCTGCAAGCCAGGGCTCATAGTCGTCGAGAGGAAAATACTCTTAACATAAGAACCTTTCGCTGCAGCCGGTTTCAATTTCATAATCATGCTGAGCACCGTATTCACGTTATCGGCAACGTGAAGCAGTTCAGGTCCGGCATCTTGTCCTCGGCGATAGCGTCTTGACTTGATCCCACGTGATCTCCGCAACCTTCGTACGGTTGGGCTGCGCGGAACCGCTCTTGACCTTCGCGGCTTCTTTGAGCTGGATGGCTACGGGCGGCTGTTTAACAACAAAGTCGAACGACTTATCGCTATAAACCGTAATGATGACTGGAAGAACCTTGCCTGCCTTGTCCTGGGTCCTCGCATTGAACTGCTTACAGAAGTCCATGATGTTCACTCCCTTCGAACCCAACGCGGGGCCTACCGGAGGCGAAGGATTGGCGGCACCACCTTTGATCTGCAATTTGATAAACGCAGCGACCTCTTTTGCCATAATTTTCCTTGGTTAATTATTCTTTTTCTACTTGTGTAAAGCTCAACTCCATAGGAGTCTTGCGGCCGAAAATCTTCACGGAGACCGTCAGTTTCTTGCGTTCGTTGTCGACTGCCTCGATGGTACCTTGGAAGCTCGAGAAAGGACCGTCCGTAACCTTGACGGTCTCGCCGACAAAGAAGGGAACTTCGTTCTCTTCCTCCTGCGTGCTGAGCTCATCGACACGGCCGAGGATGCGGCTCACCTCCTGTGGACGCAGAGGCGTAGCTATCATCTTCCGGCTCTCCTCCTTGGTATCGCCCAGGAAGCCCAGCACATTGGGAGTGTTGCGAATGATGATCGGTATCTGACCTACGAAAGCTGCTTCTATCAACACGTAGCCCGGATAAGAGACTCTCTCCTTCGAGATCTTCTTTCCGTTGCGGATGGTATATACCTTTTCAGTCGGGATGAGTATCTGTGAAATATACTCCTCCAGATGATTGTGGCGCACTTCGGACTCGATATACTCTTTGACCTTCTGCTCCTTACCGCCTATGGCGCGGATGACATACCACTCCTTCTTTATTTCGCTCATCGTCTCGTGTAAAAACAATTAACGACCAATATTTCCCAACGTGTCGTAGATTGCAGCCATGATGTTCTCGAACGAAATGTCCATGACCAGCACGACCAAAGCAAAAATCACCGACGCCACCATGACGACGATCGTTGAACTCTGCAACTGAGCGAACGACGGCCAAGACACCTTGTGAACAAGCTCGTTGTAGGATTCTTTAACGTAATTGAACATAACGTTTTCTGTTAATTTGCAGGAGCAGAGAGATTCGAACTCCCATCAACGGTTTTGGAGACCGCTATTCTACCCTTGAACTATGCTCCTATTAAGAGGCGGCCCGAAGCCGCCTCGTATATATTCCGTCAGTATTACTCGAGAATCTTCAGGACCTGACCCGCACCTACCGTACGGCCGCCCTCGCGGATTGCGAAACGCAGACCTACGTTCAGTGCTACGGGGTAGATCAGGGTAACGGTGATGGTTACGTGGTCGCCCGGCATAACCATGTCAACGCCTTGCGGGAAGGGGAATCTCACCCGTTACGTCCATCGTACGCAGATAGAACTGGGGACGATACTTGTTGTGGAACGGAGTGTGACGGCCACCCTCCTCCTTCTTCAGGATATAGACCTCAGCCTCGAACTTGGTGTGGGGAGTGATCGAACCCGGCTTGGCAACGACCATACCGCGCTTTACCTCCTTCTTGTCGATACCGCGCATGAGCAGACCCACGTTGTCACCGGCCTCACCCTCGTCGAGCAGCTTGCGGAACATCTCCACGCCCGTGCAGGTAGAGGTAAGGATCTTCTCCTCCAGACCGATAATCTCGACGGGGTCACCCACGCGGATAACGCCGGTCTCGATACGGCCGGTAACCACCGTACCGCGGCCCGTGATCGAGAACACGTCCTCGACAGGCATCAGGAAGGGCTTCTCGTTCTCACGCAGCGGCATGGGAATGTACTCGTCCACGGCATTCATAAGCTCCATGACCTTCTCCTCCCACTTGGGCTCGCCGTTGAGGGCGCCGAGGGCGGAACCGCGGATAACGGGGCAGTTCTCATCGAAGTCGTACTTGGCCAGAGATCGCGAACCTCCATCTCTACGAGGTCGAGCATTTCGGGATCGTCAACCATATCGCACTTGTTCAGGAAAACTACGATCCGCGGCACGTTCACCTGACTTTGCGAGCAGCACGTGCTCGTTGGTCTGGGGCATCGGGCCGTCCGTAGCGGCAACTACCAGGATGGCACCGTCCATCTGAGCGGCACCCGTTACCATGTTCTTCACATAGTCGGCGTGTCCCGGGCAGTCTACGTGAGCGTAGTGACGCGTAGCGGTCTGGTACTCGACGTGCGAGGTGTTGATCGTGATACCACGCTCTTTCTCTTCGGGTGCGTTGTCGATCGAGTCGAACGAGCGGAGCTCCGACAGACCGTCCTTAGCCAGAACGGTGGTGATTGCGGCGGTAAGGGTGGTCTTACCGTGGTCTACGTGTCCGATGGTACCAATGTTCACATGCGGTTTCGAACGGTCAAATTTCTCTTTTGCCATAGTATTAAGTATTTAAGTTAAAAATGTACTCTTTCATTTGTCGGCAACGCTATACTCCTTTTTGCAGACAAACGGGTAACACGCTCCCGCCACACAGGCTTGGAGAAACGTGCTACCGTCTCTTGAGCGGAAGACGAGGCTCAAACTCGCGACCCTTAGCTTGGAAGGCTAATGCTCTATCAACTGAGCTACTTCCGCAAAAACAAACCGCATCAGAGCATGCATCCTTCATTTGTCAATGATATTGCAACCCCGACCGGTTCAACAAGTGGGAAGTGATGGATTCGAACCACCGAAGGCGTAAGCCAGCAGATTTACAGTCTGCCCCATTTGGCCACTCTGGTAACTTCCCATTTTATTTTGCAGTCGAATGTCGGCTGGCGCTCGGCACAGAGCCGATGGAGGGATTCGAACCCCCGACCAGCTGATTACAAATCAGCTGCTCTGGCCAACTGAGCTACATCGGCATTTCAACCGCTTCGGGATGCAAAGATAGGGAGAAAATTTCAATTTCCAAATTTACCGGCTCTTTTTTGTTGTGATCCGGTGATTTTTCTCCTCAAGCTCCGCATTGCTCGCTCAAAGAACCGTCGATTTTCGCCACGCCGATTACGGGACGGGAAAATCGACTGCAAATATAAACACTTTCCGTAAATTAAAAAACAAAGAGACGGTTTTTATCTTTTTGCATAAAAAAACCGCCTTTAGGGCTATACCTTATTATATAACGAAGCGAGGCCGTACGTATCACGCCGGCGGCCGCAGATGGTGTCAGAAGCGCAGTCCGACCTTGATGCCGCCCTCCGACGACTCGAAATTAACCGCCACATATACGCCGAAGACCACACGCCGGCCGGGCCACTCCATCATACCCTGCACGCCGCCCTGAAGGTTCAGGTAGGGGCAGAAGCGCCTGTCGGGGGTTATATAGAGTTTCACGTCGGCGAAAGCGGCAAGGCCCGCCGTATTGAGTTTGCGCTGCACCTCCTCGGAGGTTATCTGCTGGCCGTGGTATGTCGTGCGCACGCCGCCGCCCAGAAAGAATGTCGGCGAGAATCGCCGTCCGTGTACCGTTTCGATCATGGCGAATGAGTTGTCACGATAGACGAGGCCGCCTATACTCAACTCCCCCTCATATACCTTTCCGCTCTGAGCATGCGCCGCCGCGAAAAACAGCACCGCCGCCAACAATGACACAATCTTCCGCATAAGAAACAAAATTTACTGTTCGACAAACACTCCGCGCATCCACCGTGCGGACACAGTTTCTACGGACAAATGTAGGAAAAGCCGCTGTCAAAGGCAAATTTTCATCCGCCCCGTCCAAGGCCCATCCTGCATTCCAAATATACGAATAAAATCCGATTGCGGCAAGATCCCAAACATTTTATGGTATTGCACCGACCGCATGACGCATAGCCGCGCGCATGGGGCGCCGACTTCTCCTCCGCACGGCATCGCCGAAGTTGTCCGGTATCATTTCCCACCGACAGCCGACCGGAGCGAGTAGTCTATAATACGTCAAGCGACATGGCGGCCATGACGACCATCGACACCATCACGCCAAGAACGATAAACAGATATACGCCGTACATGACCAACGATTTGACGGCCGTACGCACCCATCCGTAACCGTAGAGGCGGTGGAACGAGGCTATCATGTATAATTGGAATAGCAGGGCCGGTATCAAGAATGCGTGTTTGGCCGGCACGCTGCACCACACGCCCGCCACGATTGCGGCCGTGATGAGCAGCAGCAGAACCGAATGCACGTGCAGCGCCATGACGAAGTGCGCCATATACCGCAGACGACGACGGCGGAAGAACCACTGCAGCAGCAGTGCGAATACGGGTATCAGCAACAGCACCACGATCGGCAGCCACTTTGATATCCATCCGACAAACTCCGAGTACATCATCTCGTTGCGCAGACGTCTCGTCTCATGTGTCTGCAGCGCCTCGGGCGGACAGTCGGCATCCGTACGGCTCCAATAGACCGTATCGCCGGGCAGCGCGACAAGAAGGTTCTCGTCCAAGAGCAGCGACGGCACATCGACCAGAAGCGTATCGCGTCCCGCCACGTCGTGTATCGTAACCAGCGAATCGAGCCCCTCGAACACCTCGCGCGCCGATGCCACCCACACCTGCTCGCGCTCGTCCAGACCTATGTCGTGCGCCACGGTGCGGAGCGGGTCCTGCACGGTCGAGTCACGCAGGTTTGCCAGCGACGCCATCTCCGTCAGCCCCGCCTCGTCCAGTTCGCCGTAGATCGACTTGGCATCGGGCACGAAGAAGAATACAAACGTAAAGAAGAGCACCGACAGGAACATGAAGAGCCGCAGCGGGTGGACATACGAATTGATCTTGCCGGCGTTGAACTCCTGCGTCAGGAAGCCCGGGCGGCGCACCAGCAGCCACAGCGTCCGCCACACCTTGCTGTCGAACTGGTAGACAGTCTCGAAATACTGCTTCACGTATTTCCAGAATGGCTGCTCTATGTCGAGCGCATACTGTCCGCAGCGGTAACAATACATACCCATGAGCGGCTCGCCGCAGTTCTTGCAATGGGTATATGCCGGCACGCTCCGGCGGCGTATGCGGCGCAGACGCTCATACTCCAGACGGCGGCTCAGCTCGCGGCGGCGACGGCGCGCGTTTTGCCGCAGCGCAGCACGCATACGCGCAAAGAGACCTCCGGAGACCGTATGTCCGGTATCATCCCATCCATTTTCAGCCTCTTCATCCGCCATATCATCTACATCGGACCCCTTCACTCCTTCAGTCATGGGGCGGCATCTCTGCGCACTGCTCTCCGTGCCAAGCTTCGCGTTATCCGCTTCGTCCTTTCTTGCCTCAGCACAAGGCGCATCGGCGGCCGATCCGCTCTTTTTATCACGTCCAGATACCTCCGCTTTGCTTTTATCCGTCGCATCCGCTCCGTCGGCGGCAGTGCGAATGTCCTCCTTATCGATATTCTCCATCATTCGCAGGTTGCAGGCCATACGGATAATCAATCCCGAGGCCCGTAATCAAAAAAAAGCGTCCGCCGCACCTGCGGCAGACGCATCTCTCAAGGAGAGGGGTCACGCGATCCTCATCGAGGAAATCGCCGCCTCCGCTACTTGTTCTTCTTATCGTAACGTTTTGCGTAACGGCTCATAAACTTATCCACACGACCGGCGGTATCCACCAACTTCATCTTACCCGTATAGAAGGGGTGCGACGTGTTAGAGATTTCCATCTTATAGACAGGATAGGTTTCGCCGTTCACTTCGATGGTCTCCTTTGTCGAAACGGCGGACCGACACAAAAACACGTGGTCGTTCGACATGTCCTTGAACGCCACCAAACGATAATTCTCCGGATGAATTCCCTTTTTCATTTCGTTTTTGTTTTTGACTGTTATTGCTTAAGCGGGACAAAGGTACGAATTTATTTTCAACAACCAAGTGTCGGGCCTAAAAATTTACCCTCACACAGCGCATTCTGCTGCCGCCGATGGCACGAATGCGTGTATTTGCACCATTTTTCGGGCGGAAAATTTCTTTTTCCGATTTTTTGTCATATCTTTGCACTCGCAAAAAGGCCGCCTCAGGGCAGTCATTCTGCGGGCCCATAGCTCAGTTGGTCAGAGCAGCGGACTCATAATCCGAAGGTCGGGGGATCATGCCCCTCTGGGCCCACAACAGAAAAGGTCATCGACGCGCGATGACCTTTTTTGTTGTCTCTAAGCCTCAGACAATAGTCGACATATAATCTCATATCCGCAGCAAAGCACCCTCCGCTCAGCACGGCCCGCTGCCGAAACCCTTATCTGCTCCACCTCCGGCACTTCGCGCGGATCAGTCCTTGAGCAGGTAATCCACCGAAGTCACCACACGCACCGTCTTGATATACGGCGTATTGGCGTCACGGTCCGAGATCGAGAACTGGCCCTGATTAGCGCGTTTGATCTTGCCGAGGCGGCTCTCCGAGTCTCGGGCGAACTTCTCCGCCGCAACACGGGCGTTGCGCGTAGCCTCCTCGATCATCACGGGCTTGATCCCGTTAAGCGACTCCGACGTATAGAGGAACTGCGTGCGGTAACGGTAGTCGTCGCCGCCCACGGCTATACCCTCACGCAGCAGGTCACTCTGACGCGACATCAGATCCACCACAAGATCGACCTTCGAGGTCGAGACCGTCAGCACCGAGGTGACGTTGAAACGATACTTCACGCCCTGCGTGACATAGCGTTCGGTATCCATGTCGACAACCTCGGCGGGCGAAACGGTGATCTCATCCTCCGAGATGCCGTTCGACAGCAGGAACGACACGATCTTGGCATTGGTGCTTTCGATAGTGTTGTAGAGCGAGCCCAGATCGTTGCCCGCAAGTTTGTAGACCAGAGGCCAGATGGCCCTGTCGGCCTTGACCTCCTTCTCCGAGAGACCCTTTACGGATACCACGCGGTCACTGTCCTTGAAGTGAACCACGCCGCGATAGAGCAGCCATCCCGCGATGACAATACCCACCGCCAACACGGCCGCAGCCGCTACCGGTTTTCCTGTTTTGTCCATAATTTTGAGAGTATTTTTGAATTAGGTGTTTCGGTACGGTCCAAGTCCCCGGTACGGAGCTATCCCTTCTTTACATAAAGGCAGCACATAAAGTCAGCCGCCGCTACGCATAACATCTCCGCGTTTCTCCTTCTCTCTTCTCCCGTGTCTCTTCCATCTCTCCTCTCCCGCATCTCTTCCATCTCACATCTCCCGCGTCTATTGACATCGCTCCCGCGTTTCCCGCATCTTTTCCATCTCCCGCGTCTCTCCCGCACAGAGATTGTCTCTCCGCCGCTGAAAGTTTCCGTTGCCGCACAGACGCAGCAACGCTCCTTAATTCACGCGCTTCAGACGGAAGCGGTACGTAGTCGAGATGCTCTCGTCGGTATATTCCAGCGACATCTCGTTCTCGGTTATACCCGATATGCGGGCAAAGAGGATCGAATAATCTTTCTCGTTATTGACGCCGGTCATGCTGATGTATTGAGCCTTCTCATCCAGATCGTAGGCTATCGTCCAGCGTGTCGACGAGAAATATCCCGCCCAGTTGTTATCCAGCCTAAGCGTCATGTCGGAGTTGAGCACGAACTCGTCGCCGGCGACAAAATATTTCTTATCCGGCAGTTCGGGGTTGACGCTCTCCACATGCCAGCGGCCCAGCATCAGATCGACATAGTTGGTCTCGACCTTGGTATTGCACGATGTAAGCGAGGTGAGAGACAAAAGTGCGGCTACGGCCGCCACGCATACAAATGATAAAATTCTTTTCATAGAGTATCAAATCCAATTTCCGGAGGCAAAAATAGCCATTTTCACCTTAACGCCAAAACATCGGCCGCCGACCGCGACATGCCGTATCTTGAAAATGCGCACGCCCCCACGTCGACATAACGCGGCTAACGCACGGCTTATTGTCTCGGCAGCCGCATTTTACCTCCTTGCACAAACATACGCGCAACGGCGTCCGCAGCCCTGAGCCCTGCAAGCCCCCTAATCGAGGTTTGTGATCATCTCATTCAGCCACGAAAGGCGGCTGGCAAAACGCGAGGCCATGAGATTGACTGCCCCCTCGTACGAAAGGCCCTGATCGCCGTTGGGGCTCACCGAGTTGGCCCACAGCTTCCAATCCGCCTGCGCCGACTTGGCCAGCATCTTGCGCTGCGCGGAGATATAGTTTCCGGTGGCGGCGAAGACCGGATAGAGCGTCTGCCACCGCTGCTTGAGCAGCGCGCGGAATTCGGGATCCTCGAACAGTCGCGGATACCACAGATAGTTGCGGCAGTGCCAACCGCCCTCCTGCGTGAATGTCAGCCAGTCGTAGTCCCACATGGGGCCTGCACAGAGCTTGCCCCCGCGGTCCTTGTACATATATGTACTTTTGGGATGGATCACTCATAGTGATATATAAGCTCCGAAATCAGATACATGTCGGCAAAGGAGAGTATGTCGATATAGTTCTTGTACCCGCGCTCGGGGTCGAGCCAATAGTCGCTGTAAAGTACCGTCTCGGCCTCGTTGAAATAGTTACGTATGTAGATGAACTGCGGCGATCCGATATCGTTCTCGTCGGGAGTGTTGACATTCACCGGAAACGCCTTGACCGCCGAGCGGAACTTGTTCACCTCGTCGTAGTAGGTATCCAACTCGAGGATATAGCCGCCCGAGATGTCGGCATCTGCCGCCATCTCCGAATATGGCGGCATCTCGTTTATGGCCAGACGGTTCTCGTCGATTCGTATCTGCTCGCAGAGGTAGTAGCACCCGCGGTGCTCGCCGTTGAGGAACAGCTCCACGAAGACTCCGTGCGGCGTCCACGCCAGAAGCGCTGCGCTGACCCAGATAGAAGGCCACGTCGTTACGCAGCAGCGTGCGGTCGATGTAGTTTGCCAATAGCACCCACCGTTTGTGTTCGGGCATGCCGAGCACCTCGGTGCGTTTGTCGAACTTTATCTTGTACGGCTTCTTGGGATAACCCCACGTTGAGTTGCCGCGGCCCGCAATCTCGATATCCGCAGCGGCCAGATCGTCGTAACGACCCACGCCGTCGATTGTGATCGTAGCCTTGCTCCACATATCCTTGCTCGTGACGGGCATGCCGCTCGCCGTCGAGATCGACACTACGGGCAGCCCGTGAATGAGAACGACAGCGACACCACATATCCCTCGTCGGTCGCATCCTTACCGCACCCGCAATGAACAGAAGCGTCAGCAAAAAATGTAGTGGCAAAAAATATTCTACGCATATAGTACGCTGTTTTTCACTATATTATCAACAATACGGTTTATCTGCACGCTGTACAGTAATGCAATGTACGAAAAATTTTTCGTTCCCGATGCAAGATTTCGCCTCCGGCGTGATTTAATGATCAGAAAACCAAAAGATTCGGAACACAAAAAAGATTCGAAACCATGAAAAGAATAAATTTTATCTTATGCGCATTCGGCCTTGCACTTTCGGCCCTGTCGCTCGGGTCGTGCAACAACAACGACTACTATGACTACGGATATCTTCGACCCACGGCTGTGGTGACGGTACGTCCTCAGGCCGACGGCTCGTTCTTCATGCAGCTTGACGACTTCACTGTCATCTATCCCGACAACATGGATAAATCGCCCTTCGGGGACAAGGAGGTCCGCGCGCTGGTAAACTACACGCCGAGCGTTGCGAATGACGCAGATCCCGAATCGTCGTTCTCATACGCACGCATCAACTGGATCGACAGCATCCGCACCAAGCAGCCCGTAGAGAATCTGGGTGAGGAGCAGAATAACCTCACCTACGGCACCGATCCCATCGAGATCGTCCGCGACTGGGTCACCGTAGCCGAGGACGGCTATCTCACGCTGCGCATACGCACCCGCTGGGGAGAGCGCTGCCGTCCCCACATCATCAACCTCGTGGGTGGAGTCAATCCCGACAACATCTATGAGTTCGACCTTCACCACGACGCTCAGGGCGACACCTACGGCAACATGGGAGATGCGCTCATAGCCTTCAACCTGAACGGTCTGCCGCGCGACGGCGGTGACAAGGTGACCATACGCCTCAACTGGCGTTCGTTCACCGGATACAAGAGTGTCGACTTCAAGCTTCGTCTGCGTCCCGAGCAGGGCGACGGCAGCGACAACACGGGTGAGGGCGACAATACCGGCGGCACGAACAACGGTGAGGTCGATCCCGCAAGCATCGCCTACAACAGCTACGTCGAGTAGCTGAGGCGATGCCGGCCCGCCGCCGACCCTACGCGAGGCGGCAACAACCGATCAACCGATCATGAACCTTCCCAACGGGGCGAGCCGACATGACGGCGCCGCTCCGTTGGTCTCATGCAGAGGGAAGGGTTGCGCGGCATATCTGTAACGGGGACGGAGGATACTCCCACACCTGCGTACAACACCACGTACGGGCCACACACAACAAGCGGAGCAGAAATCCGTTTATAGGGCGTCGGCCCTGCACTGGGCCGATGGCGGCAAAGGGAAGAAAGAGGCACCCGCGCCGCCGCGAAAAGCAAAAGCCCGCATGCGGCAGAGCCTCGACGCAGAACGCAGATATGACCGACAACCAGATACGGAACGAAGAGCAGATCATCCGCCTTGTACAGAGTGGCGATACGACGGCCATGAGGTCGTTGTACAACCTCCACATAAGGTATCTCACGGCCGTCTGCGCACGATATCTCGCCCGCGACGAGGATGTGAAGGATGCGCTGCAGGAGGCGTTCCTCAAGATCTTCTCGTCGATCGGCCGCTTCGAGTACCGAGGCGAGGGGTCGCTCCGGGCATGGATGACGCGCATCGTCATAAACGAGGCGCTGAAACTCCTGCGCCGCGAACAGCGGATAGACACGGTCGACCTGCGCCGCGAACATAACGACACGGCCGACGAGGAGCCCGCGACGGAAGAGATCCCGGCCGAAGCGCTGCACGAGATGATCCGCACGCTGCCCGCAGGCTACCGCACCGTATTCAACCTCTATGTCATGGAACAGAAGAGCCATAAGGAGATCGCCGCGTTGCTCGGCATCAGCGAGAGCACCTCGGCCTCGCAGCTGCACCGCGCCAAGGCGCTGCTGGCAGAGAAGATAAAACATTACAGAACCGCAAACGCCGCATCACGATGAAAGAGGAGCCGCATACACCCCGTCGGGAAGATTGGCTGCAGGATATACACGACCGTCTGGCCGACTTCGAGACCGAAGCCCCCGATGGCCTCTGGGAACAGATAAGCCATCGCCTCGAGACTTCGGCCGACACGGACAACGTTGCAGACACGACGCATAGGGTCATTCCATTGTGGGTACGCCGCACGGCGGCCGCTGCCGCGGCTGTCATCATCCTCGCGTCGGGAGCGCTCCTGCTGCGGCATGACGACCCCGTGCAGAGACTTCACGAGCACCTTCCCGCTACGCACAACACCATTGCATCCACGACGCCACGCTCGGAGCAGCCAAACGACGACAATACAGTCTCCACACGGCAGGGCCGTATCCGCGCAACCGCCGCAACCGTTACACATACGGATGTCGGGACGACAGCCAAGAACGTGCTTGCGGCCAATACGACACCGGCGATATCCGCCGAAAATAGTACCTCGCATATCGACCGCACGACAGATAGCGTGACAACACCTTCGGCGGAAGACAACGCCGAACACAAGGCCGGCAACGACATATCGCCCAACCGAAAGGATTCGGAGCCTCAACAAACTCGACCCGCGAAGCAGAACAGAAGCGATGTCAAGCGGCGTCAAACCACCTCTGCGCGCGCCATGCGCATAGGTGCATACGCCTCGGGCGGAGCCGCCGCCTACGCCATGCACAGCCGTTCAAACGGCATCATATCGACGGTCATGGCCTCGAACGACACCCATTGGGAGGACAGCCCGCTGCTGGGAATGCTGCTATACAACCGCGGCAAGGACACGGAAACCCACCTTCGCCACCACCAGCCCATACGTGCGGGTATATCCTTCACTTATATGATAAACGACCGCCTCGGCATCGAGAGCGGCCTCACATATACGCTTCTGGCATCGGACACGCGCGACGGCAGCGACATGCACTACTATGAAGGGCGGCAGCGACTGCACTATCTGGGCATACCGCTCAACGTGAAATACGAGTTTCTGCGGTGGCGTCGCTTCGGACTCTACGGCTCGGCCGGAGTACTTGCCGAACAGTGCATTTCGGGACGCATGCGCAAGGAGTACGTCCTCGACGGGAGCAGCTACCGTACAACTACGGAGAGCATCCCGACCCACCCGTTCCAGCTCTCGGCCAACATATCCGCGGGCCTGAGGTACGACTTCACCCCCACGGTCGGCATATACGCCGAACCGGGTCTGAGCTACTACTTCGACGACGGCACCTCACTCCAGAGCGTCTACAAGCAGCGGCCCCTAAATTTCAACCTCAACGTCGGCGTACGCTTCACCGTAGGAAAGTAAAAGGCCGGGATATGATTATAGACAAATAGCGCAGCCGTTTCGCAGCTGCGCTATTCTTTTTTTATATAGGACGTGTATGGATCAGCGATGGAGCGTCACCTTAAGCGGCGAGGCGACCGGATACTCTCCTCGCGCACCATACGCTCCCACTCTTGGGCGCTGCTCACGCCACCCTGACTCCATGCCGAGCCGCTGCGCATGCGTATGCGCTCGCCCGCCTCGACACGTCCCGAAACAAGGATATGGCCGTCGGCCTCCGAGACCGCACCGCCGCCCTCGACCACGACGCCCAGCATGATATCGCCGTCACGCACGGGATCCGCCGAGTCGGACGCGGCCTCCGTCACGGCCGCATAGCCGTCACCCGAAGCCTTCGACCGCACGTCATGCAGTACGATGCCCGCGGCAACATCCATCTCGCCGTCAAAGCCGTCGAAGAGATACTCCTGCACCGTGAACCGCGTATTGGCATCGAGCCATATACGGCGTGTCATCGTGACATCGCGATCACCCACACGCACAGGGGCATACGTAAACTCGGCCATCGTACGCACGGGACCGTTGGCCATGCAACGCTGCGTGGCGTAGTTGCCCGTCAGCACGATATGGCCGTCGGCGACGGGAGCCATGGCGCCTCCGCCCAGCGTCGATGCCACCTTGTAGCAATCCATACCCTCGCCATAGTTGTGGTGATAGTCGTTGCGGCCGTACCACTCGTTTATCACGAGGCGCGGCGTCGACTTGACCCATACGTCTATCCCCTGCGTCCGCGGATCGGCGAGTGCCGGGCCGTAGATGCGGTATGCGACAAGGTTGTTCTCCCACGCATAGTCGTCGGCACGCTCCGGGACATAACGCCCGTATGCCTGCGGCTCGTACGCCTCGCGCTCGCCCGCCTCTATACGGTACGACATGCTCGACGCCGGAGCTACCGTCGCCTGAAAGAGCAGCGTCACGGGCTCGCCCGCACTGTCGAATATAACCTGCGAAGGTATCTGCTCGTCCTCCTCGGTCGTCACCACGACATTGTCTGCCGTAACACCGGCACGACGCAAGTCTCCCCATGCTATCTCGACAGTCTCGCTGCTGCGCTCCAGATCTGTTTCATTCGTCACTTCAGCCACCAAGCCGCCGCCCGAGCCGCACGCCGTCAAGGTACACGCGGCAAGAAAACATATCACTCGTCTCATCTTCATTCGCTTTATCAGTTATCGAAACTACCTCGACCCGCCTCTCACGGCTGCTTGCCTATGTAGGCGAGGATGCCGCCGTCGACATAGAGTATATGTCCGTTGACGAAATCCGACGCCGCCGAGGCCAGAAACACCGCCGGTCCCATCAGATCTCGGGCGTACCCCAACGCTCGGCGGGGGTCTTCGCCACGATGAACGAATCGAACGGATGCCGCGACCCGTCCGCCTGACGCTCGCGCAGAGGCGCCGTCTGCGGCGTGGCGATATACCCGGGGCCCAGACCGTTGCACTGGATGTTGTAACGTCCGTATTCCGAAGCTATGTTGCGCGTAAGCATCTTCAGTCCGCCCTTGGCCGCGGCGTAGGCCGAGACCGTCTCGCGCCCGAGCTCCGACATCATCGAGCAGATGTTGATTATCTTGCCGCCGCCCTTGGCTATCATACCCGGAATGACGGCCTTCGATACGATGAACGGGGCCGTAAGGTCTATATCCACGACCTCGCGGAACTCCGACGCCGACATCTCGTGCATCGGTATGCGCTTGATGATACCGGCATTATTTACCAGAATATCGACCGTACCCAGTTCCTCGGCTATCGATGCGACCATGGCGGCCACGGCCGCCTCGTCCGTCACGTCGCATATATATCCGCGCGCCTTGATCCCTTTTGCCGCGTATGCCGCCAGAGCATCGTCCATGTGCCGCTGCGAGCGGCAGTTGAAGGCTATTGCAGCCCCCGCGCCAGCCAGAGCCTCCGCTATGGCGAAGCCTATGCCGTAGGCCGCGCCCGTAACCAGCGCGACCTTGCCTTTCAGTGAAAAATCGACCATATATGTCTATCTATCGTTATACTTATTAATTACGGACAGCGCCGCCCCGCCCCCGCTAACGCAGGTCGGTTATGGCGAAAAAGTCCTGATCGCCATAGTCGAGGTTCTCGCCGCCCATACCCCAGATGAAGGTATAGTTGTGTGTGGCGGCCGCGCTGTGTATCGACCACTCGGGCGACAGGACGGCCTGCTCACCGCGCATCCAGATGTGGCGCGTCTCGTGCGGCTCGCCCATCATGTGGCACACGGCCTGATCTTCAGGAAGCTCGAAGTAGAAGTACGCCTCCATGCGGCGCGAGTGGATATGTGCCGGCATGGTGTTCCACACGCTGCCCGGGGCCAGCTCCGTCATACCCATCTGCAAGCGGCACGTCGGCAGCACCTGACTTACGATCATCTTGTTGATGTCGCGTTCGTTCG
>VOFD01002437.1_pt1 | contig 15393 bp, 19 predicted proteins | sample 5384101 | NCBI WGS metagenome assembly VOFD01 (sample SAMN12384723, study PRJNA508395) | human gut metagenome | isolation source: healthy gut C | host: Homo sapiens
CGGAAACTCGACGAAAGGAAAAGTGGTGCTGGCAACCGTCAAAGGCGACGTCCACGACATTGGCAAAAACATCGTTGCCATCGTATTGAAATGCAACGGCTACGATGTGATCGATTTGGGCGTGATGGTGCCGGCAGAAAAAATCGTGGAAACCGCCATCGATTGCCATGCCGATTTCATAGGATTGAGCGGCTTGATCACGCCGTCGCTCGAAGAAATGTGCAACGTGGCCAAAATGATGCAGCAACACAATCTGCAAATTCCTCTGTTGGTGGGAGGAGCAGCCGCATCGGCCATCCACACGGCCGTGAAAATTGCACCGTGCCGCGATGCGCTGGTTGCTTATGTACGCGATGCAGCAAGTCTTCCGATACTGCTGAAGGAAATCTCCTCCGACATGTCGGGAGTGCACATCAAAGAATCGCAAAAAGCCTTGCGCGAGCGATATGCCGCTACTTCGATGCCGTTCATTCCGCTTTCGGAAGCGCGAAAAAAAAGCTTTGTGCCCGATTGGGGCAATTATGCTCCGCCTGTTCCCCGTCATTTCGGCACGACCGACCTTGCAGTCAACGTCAAGGAAACCGTAGACTACATCAATTGGCGGGCATTTTTCCCTGTTTGGAATTTGGATGCATCGTTTGCCGAATTGGCCGAGCTGAAAGGATGCGACCATTGCAAAGCGCAATGGCTGGCCGCGCAAAAACCGAACGAATAGGCAAATCTTTGGAAGCCATGCAATTATTGAAGGATGCGCAAGCTGCATTGGCAAGATTGATTCGCGATGCCGACGACAGCATCCGCGCCCGCGTCGTGCTGGCAGAAGCCAATGCCGACAATGACAATATCGCATTCCGCATCGACGACATCCGAATGTCGTTGCCACTGTTACGACGGCAATCGGGCGAACCATGCCTTTCGCTCGCCGACTTCGTGCGTCCCGCCGCTTTCGGCACAGACTACGCCGGAGCGTTTGCCATCGCTGCCGGAGAAAAAATAGAAAAATCATCGCGCATTATCAGGCAACCGACCACTATAAAGCGTTGCTCTACCGTTCCCTCGCCGACCGCATCGCCGAAGCAGCCGCCGAATTGGTCCATGCCCGCGTGAGAAAAGAAATTTGGGGCTATGCGCCCGACGAGCATGTCGACTGCCGGCGTGCGCTTCGTGCTTCCTATCGCGGCATCCGTCCTGCCGTCGGCTATCCGTCGCTCCCCGACCAATCGGCAATTTTCATGCTCGACCGCCTGTTGCGGCTTTCCGAAATCGGCATTTCCCTGACGGCAAACGGCGCCATGTCGCCGCCGTCGAGCATCTGCGGCCTGATGCTTGCCCATCCCGACGCGCATTACTTCACCATCGGGAAAATCTATCCCGACCAAAGGGCCGACTACGCCGCACGGCGCGGAATATCCGTCGAACAACTCGCTAAATGGCTGCCCGAATGAATGCAAAAATCGACACAGCCATAGCCGAACTGCTCGATGCGGAAGCACGCCGCATCAACACGCCGGATTTTATCGATGCCGACCCCGTCCAATTCCCGCGACGCTTCGAATCGCTTCCCGACATTGAAATTACAGCTATTCTGTGTGCCACAATCGCATGGGGCAACCGCCGTTCGATCTGCCAAGATTGCGAAAAAATGCTCCGCTTGATGGACTACCGGCCTTTACAACTACGTGCGCGAACGCGGCTACGACGACATCCACGAGCGATTCAACATCCACCGCACTTTCTTCTCCGACGATTTCACCTACATGCTGCGCGGACTTCACCGCATCTATTCCCGCCATCGTTCGCTCGACGCTTTTGCCGCCGCCAATGGCGCAGGCAAATCGGATTGCCCGGCATGGCAATTTGCCGAAGCGCTTTCTCGCGAACTCGCCAAAGCCAACGACGGCGCACGCAATCCGCGATGCTTGCCGACCGATTTTGGCAAAACAGCCTTTGAAGCGCATCAACATGGCGCTCCGCTGGCTCGTGCGACGCGACGGCATTGTAGACCTCGGCGTGTGGGAAAGCATCACGCCCGCCCAACTCTACATCCCCTCTGGACGTACATGTCGGCAACACGGCTCGCGCCCTCTGCCTCCTCGACCGAAAATCCAACGACCGCATCGCCGTCGTCCGGCTCACCGAACTGCTGCGCACACTCCGTCCCGACGATCCCGCCATCTACGATTTCGCACTTTTCGGAATCGGCATCGGAAACAAATACACCGGCAACGGATTCTCCCTCTAATCCCCTTGAAATATATCATTAATATTATTTAACGCAAAAAATTTTTTTTGCTTGTTGCTTCGTAAATTTCACACGCCATTTTTTTCACCCCTAACAATAAAATCTTATGAGAAAAAACATCCTTTTATTGTCTATGTCCCTGCTGGCGGCAACGACAGCAATGGCCGGCGAGCCGTGGCAAAACGGATTTTCCGTCGGCGTGGAGGGCAACTTCTCCATAACAAACAGCGACAACTCGAACCTCAACAATGCCGAAGCATTCAACGACTTCAAAGGTACGGCCATCAGCGGAAGCTATACGGCATTTCTTGCGAAAGGCCTCTTCGTGAGACCTCAAATAAGCGTCTACTATGAAGATCATGATGCCGTCAAAGGGCTAGCACTCGGAGGACTTTCTCCGGAAACGATTGACCACCATGCATCGGAAACGGGCATGGGATTCGCCGTATTTGCCGGCTACCGCATTCCGGCAGGACAATTGAGCGTGGATTTGCTCACAGGACCATACTATTCCGTCGCCATCGACCAACACGAAACATACGAACGCTTGTATGCCGGCGACTCTGCCCCAACCGTTTCCCACGACATGAACCAATTCAACACCTCGTCGTTGCGTTGGCGTTTCGGCGTGGGGCTGAACGTGTGGCGGCTCACAATCAGCGCGTCGTTCGACATTGGCGTACTGAAAATCGATTCAAATTTGCGTGAAAGCAATGTGGCCGGAGTGGGAATCGGGTATAATTTTAAAACAGCCGGAGAGTCATAAAGAGATACGTTCAGCGACGGAAACACCGCAATGTCGCCTCCTGTGTCGCCGCGCTGGCTGCGATATAGGCATGTTGCCCTGTGGTCAACGTAACTGCGCTACATAGTTAAAAAGCTTGAACCACAGCAATGTCTCCCCCTGTGTCACCACTAACGTGGTGACACAGGGAAGTGGCTCGCTTGCGAGCCGAAGGGGTTGACCGTCAGCCGCAAAGCGGCTTTCCTGCAAGGTTAAACGCAAAAAAATCGTGAGACTGCAATGTTGACTATTTCTGAACCCCTCCACCTGCGGCACCTCCCCTATCCGCTATCGCGCGGCAGGACATTGCTCCGCTATGGTTTTCGGGCAAATAGGTGTAGGCCCGCGGGTCTTTCGAGATGCGGCGTCCGGCAAAGGAATGACACGGCGCGTGTAAAATCGATAGAATGCCGCAGCAAGCGGATTGCGCGGCGTGGAAAGCTCTATCACACAAAGCACGCCGCCCGGCCGCAACACGCGCCACATTTCGGCATAACCTTGCTCCAAATGCTCGAAATTGCGCACGCCGTAGGCCACGGTTGCCGCGTCAAACTCGCCATCGGCGAAAGGCAGTGCCAAACAGTCGGCAACAGAAAAGCCGACAACGCCGGAAAGTCCCTTTTTCGCAGCCTTTGCGCTAGCTTCCGCAAGCATGTTTGCAGAAAGGTCGATGCCCACGACACGCGCAGGCTTCAACATGCGGCAAAGCAAAAAACGCCAAATCGCCGGTTCCGGTGGCCACATCGAGCACCGACGACGGACGGTATTTCGAATCATCCCGACGGCAATGCGCGCCGCCATATCCGGTCGATGCCGAAAGTCATGGCGCGATTCATGAAATCATAAGCCGGAGCAATTGCGTCGAACATGTCGCGCACTTGCTCCGTCTTGCTGTCGCCGTTGCCGTAGGGTGTGATTTTTTCTGCCTTGTAGTCCATCTATTTCTTCAACGAGCGCAGGCATTCCGCCACGTTCTTTTCAATACGCGCGGCAATGTCGGCATGCTCTTCTTTCACGAATTTCAAGCCGGTGATGTGCTCATACAATTCGATATAGCGTTCCGATACCGAATCGCAATATTCATCGGTCATTTCCGGAACAGATTGCCCTGCTTTGCCCATAAAGCCACGTTCGATGAGCCATTGGCGTACAAACTCCTTTGAAAGTTGGCGTTGGGGCTCGCCTTTTTCGAAACGCTCTTCATAGCCATCGGCATAAAAATAGCGGGACGAATCGGGCGTATGGATTTCGTCGATCAAATACACTTTCCCGTCGCGTTTCCCGAATTCGTATTTCGTGTCGACAAGTATCAACCCTTGCCGGCAGCCATTTCCGTGCCACGCGCGAACAAAGCCCGCGTGTAGCGTTCCATCGTTTCATAGTCGTCTTTGAAACAATTCCGCGAGCGATGATTTCATCGCGCGAAATGTTTTCATCGTGTCCCGCCTCGGCTTTGGTGGTCGGCGTGATGATAGGTTCAGGGAACTTTTGGTTTTCGCGCATTCCATCCGGCAAACGCACGCCGCAAAGTTCGCGGCAACCGGCCTGATATTCGCGCCACGCGCTACCCGTCAGATAGCCACGAATAATCATTTCCACGCGAAATCCCTCGCATTTCAACCCGACAGTCACCATCGGATCGGGCACGGCCAATTTCCAATTAGGCACAATGTCGGCCGTAGCATCGAGGAATGTGGCTGCAATCTGGTTCAGCACTTGTCCCTTGAACGGTATGCCTTTCGGCAAAATCACGTCGAACGCCGAAATGCGGTCGGTGGCCACCATCACCATCAAATCGTCGTCGATCGTATAAACGTCGCGCACTTTACCGTGATACACGCCGGTTTGTCCCAAGAAATTAAAATCTGTTTTTACCAATGTGTTTGCCATAACGCTATGTGATTTAAAATTTACTCTTTTCCGTTTCTGTCGGATTCTCTCGCTTCCTTGTCGTGACGTTCGTAGGCCTCCACGATCCGTTGCACCAACGGGTGGCGCACAATGTCCTTTTTGCCGAACTCCACAACTCCGATGCCCGGCACGCCGCGAAGCACCCGCAACGCCTGCACCAATCCCGAAACCGTGGTGCGCGGAAGGTCGATTTGCGTGATGTCGCCCGTCACCACCATTTTGGCATTCATGCCAAGTCGCGTAAGAAACATTTTGATTTGATGCGTTGTCGTGTTCTGCGCCTCGTCGAGAATGATGACCGCATCGCTCAGCGTACGGCCACGCATAAACGCGAGCGGCGCTATTTGGATGACGCCTGTTTCCATATATTCTTTCAACTTGCTTTGCGGTATCATATCCTCCAAAGCATCGTAGAGCGGTTGCAAATACGGATCGATTTTGTCCTTCATGTCGCCCGGCAAAAATCCCAGCTTTTCGCCGGCCTCGACAGCCGGACGCGAAAAGAATCACCTTGCGCACCTCGCGGTTTTTCAGAGCGCGCACCGCAAGGGCAATCGCCACATACGTCTTTCCCTGTTCCTGCCGGTCCAAGCGCAAACGTCAGATCGTTTTCCTGAAACGTCTTGACAAGCTTCTGCTGATTGGCGGAACGCCCTTGTATCGGCTTGCCGTTGACGCCATAGATGATTACGCCGTCGGTTTTCAATTCTTTCGGAGGATTGCCTTTGACCACATCGAGAATCACTTCTTCCGGCAACTGGTTGTATTTCACGCAATAGGCTTCGAGCTCTTTTATCTTCCGTTCGAATTCCGACGTTTCCTCCTCGTCGCCCAATGCTTTGATGAGCGTGCCGCGTGCGGCTATCCGCAATTTAGGGAACAAATTGCGGATCAACTGCATGTTTGCGTTGTTCACTCCATAGAACACCACAGGGTCGACATCGTCTATGACAATCAATCGCTCAATCATACTGCAAAGATAATGCAAATCGAGTGCAGAAGAAATGAATTTATTCACTTTCTTATGCCGAGATGCAGCTTGTCTTATCCAAAGACGAAAGCCGAGAGCAGAACAATCAAACTTGTTTGAAATTGTTATGCCGAGGCGCATCCTATTTTATCCAAAGAATGCAAATCGAGTGCAGAAGAAATGAATTTATTCACTTTCTTATGCCGAAAGTAGCAATGTCTTCCTTAATTTGCCGGCTTTTACTCCGCCGCAATGATCGCGCCTTCCTCGACATACCACACGAATCCTTTCACCTGCGATTGCTCCACGCCCATCGCGACCGCGACAATCGCCATGTAGTTCCTCACCTGACGCATGTATTTTTTATCCTGCCGCTCTCCGAATTTATAATCGACAACGACAACTTCCCCCATTCGGACGCACAACCACGCGGTCAGGACGATAAACTTCCCTTCTCGTTGGCCACGGGACGTTCGGCATACAACTTGTTGCCGGGCGCAAACCACGCAGCCACACGCTCATCAGACAGCCCGCCGGCAATTATTCGGCGATATTCCGCCTCTTCGGCCGCATCGATCATGCCTTTCACAAGCACTCCGCGCAAAGCGCGATCGACATCGTCGGCAGTCCGTATCTTGCACATGACGCGATGAAGCACTTCCCCTTGTATTTATTAGTCCCTTTTTTACTTCCTGAATAATGTCGGGAGAATCGAAATGCCATATTTCAGGACGATAGGCAACAGCAAAAGGAGGCATTTTCCGTTCTTCCACATCGGAGGCAATCGATTTCGACGTTCTCGCGCCCGACCGTCCCATTGAGCCGAACTCCACCATCCGCGTTTGCGCATACGATTCCAATTGAAGGGTTTCCGCATAGTCGCCGATAGCATGAGCCACCGTGTCTTTTTTGCGCATTGTCTTCCGCGAAGGATAATAAATAAGCAACTCATCGATAGCGCGCGTACACGCGACATACGTCTTATTGAGCGTGTCCATGACATTTTCGTCGCGCAGGCATTTGAATTCCTTGTCGAAAATCGTTCTCTTTTTGTCGCTTGCGCCTCTCGCCACGGGAAGAAGCGGCGGACGATCTTCAAATCCTGACAATTTCCTTGATATCGGCCGACCGAATCCATTCCGGATTTGCCGGCTTGTCGAATTCCCAATCGAAAAACGGAAGTATGACACATGGGAATTCCAATCCTTTCGACTTGTGGATCGTCAGCGTGCGGATGGCATTGATATTGTCGGGCGAAGAGACCGACTGCTTCTTGCCGGTTTCTTCCCACCATCGGAGGAATGAATGCACATTCGAACCGTATCGGCTCGTAAAATCAATCATATTGTCGATAAAAGCCTGAATATAGACCGTATCGGATTCTACAAGCGCTTTCGGCAGTTGCGTCCGAATTATTTGATAGACAATGGTATCGAGCCCCCACATTCTCCCGCGCCAAACATGCCGGCTACGGCCTCGCCCATATCGACATCGTTTTCCGCCTGCACGGCAGCCGCAAATGCATCTGCCACATCCATGCCGGCACAAAGATTCGTTTCGTAGCGCTTCATGATGAACGGGATACTTTTTCGCCCCTGCTTTTTGTCCGATTTCGCGTTCACCGTTTCGTCGAGCAAGGCAAGCATGTTGACAATAATCCTGACAGCCGACGATTTCCCCGATAAAAAGAGATTCTTCGGATACAATGTTCAGCCGTCGCTTCCCATTCATGGACGAATTGCGACCCAAAATCCTATCAATCACCCATTTTCCTTCTATTCGCCGACTTGTGATGACGGCAATGTCCTTCTGCTCGTATCCGGCATCAAGCAAACGGTCGATGTCGTCGAGCATTTTGTCGAGTGCTGCTTCTTGATATTCGGGAATGCACGACCCTTCGATTTCAGAAATGCAAACATGCCCGAAATTGCCTTTGTTGGAATCGCTTATGCGCTGCACGACGTTATCGTAAACGTCGTCCATCCCCTTTACATGGGCAAGCCATTGGAAAAAGTCATTATTCCACTTCACGACATTCTCGCTGCTTCGCCAATTGGTGTTCGATTCAGGATCGTTGCCCGATTCGACGCAATTGCCGCGAAAGTCGGCTTTGATTTGGGTTCGAAGCAATTCCGGATTCGAATTGCGAAAACGATAAATGCACTGCTTCACATCGCCAATGACAAGATTGTCATTGCCGCCGGCAAAGGCTGTTTGCAAGCAACGGGCGCAAATTTTCCCATTGCATTCCGGAAGTGTCTTGAAACTCGTCGATCAAAAATGCCGAAGCCTCACGCCCATGCGCTCGTAAACGAAAGGCGTGTCGTCGGCATTGATGATGCGGCGCAACATTTCATTCGTGTCGGACAAAAGAATCACATTATTGTCTTTCGTAAACTGCCGGATGTTGCCATAAATGTCGCCAAGCAATCCAAGATAATAGATATTGTTGAGAATCAAATGAAAAGAGTTCAATGTAACAAAATTTTTATCCATTTCGACAAGCATGGCGGCAATGCCGGCGTCATCGACTACGGCTGAGCCTTTGTTTGTGAACTTGCCCGAATCGACATATTTCAAAATCGCATTGTCCGAATTAAGCAGCGATGCCGGCATCGGAATCGGCGCATTTTTATTTTGTCGATAAGATTCCGGAAATTGCTATTCGGAGCGACACCATCGGCAGCAAGCATTCCGCTGATGACATTGGCGCGTTCCTGAATTTGCTTCGACAAGCCGTCGATCGCGTCAGACAGGCTTTTGCCAAAATTCATGATGTGCTGCTTGTCGGAAAGATAGTCGAACAAAGATTCGCGATGTTTTCTGACAACTTCTTTCGACAGCACTTTGGCAAAACTGAAAAGACTGGCTGTATTTTGCTGTTCCGGCGACGGATTTCCAAAAATGTCCCAACTTTTTTCGGCATCGATATTGGCTCTGGCAAAGCGTTCCAACCAGCCAAGCAGCAACCGTTGATCCTTTCCCCCATTGAGCCGAAGCGATTGCTTCAAGTCGCTTATCCCGACGGAAATGGCATAATCGTCGTTGAGTTCGATCTCGTAGTTGCCCGAAAGGTTCGATTCGTAAGCGAAAGTGCGCAAAATTTTTTGAAAAAACGTGTCGATGGTGCTGACATTGAAATTAGTATAATCTTGCAGCAACTGCACCAATGCCACTTGCGCCGTTTTGCTGATTTTTTCAATCGGCGCGTTCAACGCTTTTGCAAGAAAATCGGCATAAGGGCTTCTGTCGGGTTGGCCGGCAAGGATGTCAAGTTCCTTCACAATGCGCTTCTTCATCTCTTCCGTCGCCTTGTTGGTAAAGGTGATGGCAAGAATGGAGCGGTGGTTCTCGTTCGGATGCTCGTCGAGCGCATATCGATTGTTCCCGACCTTCCGGCCGAGAAGCAATTTCAAAAATTCGCGCACCAACGTGAATGTTTTTCCCGAACCTGCCGATGCCTTATAGATATTGATCATACAATCCGCACATTGTAGCCTCTGCCTTCCAGCAATTCCTTAACGACACGGCGAAAATCGCCTTGCACCAATATCTCGCCCGCGCGAGCCGAGCCACCGGCCCCACATTTGGTTTTCAGAAATTTCGCCAATTCTTTCAAATCATCGTCTGTGCCCACGAATCCCGTGACAAGCGTCACTTCTTTTCCCTTCCGGTTGCGCTTGTCGAGCATGACTTTCAATTTCTGTTTTTCCGGAGGCAGCGTTTCGACTGAATCTTCTTGCCTGTCTGTCTCATACTGCATGTCCGGATTTGTCGAATAGACGATATTTAAGCGGTGTTTCCAATCGTTATCTTTCATTTTTATCCATGTTGAAGATTTCAAAATTATGGAAAATCCGCGAATGTTGCAATAACAGTTTTGATTTTACGTTAAGAGCATATATGAAGAAATCGCTTCGCATCATAGCAGCAATAGCCGCAATCCTGATTGCACAATCGGCCTGCGGGCAGGATAACGACAAAATCCTAAACCGCCCCTATGCCGACATGAAACGATTGCACTACGGCTTTTCCGTCGGATTCCACAACCAAAATTTATGGTTGACACACAATGGAGCCGTGACGGAAAACGGCGAAGCATGGTTTTCCGACGTCTCCGACATAGCACCGGGATTTTGCGTGAACATTTTGGGCGACTTGCGGCTTGCAGAACATTTCAACTTGCGCGTATCGCCCGGCATGTACTTTGGCAGCAAAACCGTGACATTCAAAGAGCACGGCAGCGGCGACATCGAGCGACAAACACTGAAAAACAGCAGCGTAGTCGTGCCGGTGGACTTGAAAATGTCGGCCAGCCGCTACCACAATCTGCGACCTTACGTGACGGCCGGCGTAATGGCATCATTCGACGTGTCGAAACGAAAAGACGGAGAATTGCTGCAACTGAGCAACTCCGACTTTTTCCTGACAGTAGGCTTCGGGCTGGATGTCTATGTGCCTTTTTTCAAATTCATTCCGGAAGTGAAATTCTGTTTCGGACTTAGGAACCTGTTGCAAAAAAGACCGCCCCGACCTTGCAGAAGATCCGGAAAAATTAAAATTCACCCAATCGCTCGACAAGGTGACCTCGAACATGGTTGTATTCACATTTTATTTCGAATGACATTGAAAGGCAACATCAAAATAGCAAAACTCGTTTTATCCTTTGCCGCTTTCGTGGCAACCGGCACGGCTCATGCACAATTCGACACGCAATTGTCGCAATACTGGGCAACACCGTCCTACTACAACCCCGCAGCGACAGGCACCAACGACTTTCTAAACATCAGGGGGAGGCACACGTCTCCAATGGCTCGGAATCCCGAAAGCGCCGAAAGCTTTTCTGGCCACAGCGGAAATGCCGATGAAAATAGGAAACAAACGCATCGGATTGGGCGTCATGATTCAACAAAAGAGAGCCTCGGATTGTTTTTCCAACTTGAACGCCGGCGCGCAAGTGTCGTATAAATTCAAATTGTTTGGAGGAGAATTAAGCGTGGGGCTTCAACTCGGACTGTTCGATCAAGGATTCAAAGGCACGGAAGTATTCATTCCGGAAGACGACGATTACCACGAGTCGAACGACGATGCCATCCCGACAACCGACCTCCACGGGACGGCTTTCGACTTGGGCGCAGGAGCTTTCTACACGCACAAATATTTTTGGACGGGCCTATCCGTCACCCATGTGATGGAACCCACCGTTTCGCTCAATACGGAAGAGGGTACATCGGAATCGAGCTACGAAACACAAGCCGGCCGAATGTTTTATTTCATGGCCGGCGGCAATATTCCCATAAAAAATACGTTATTTGAATTGCAACCCTCAATGTTGCTGCGAACCGACTTTTCGATGATACAAGCCGAAGTGACGGCACGCGTGCGCTACAACAAATTCCTTTCGGGAGGCGTGGCATACCGTTGGAAAGACGCAGTGACATTGCAAATTGGAGCAGAATATAAAAACTTTTTTCTCGGCTATAGCTACGATTATCCGCTTTCGGCCATCTCGAAAGCAAGCAGCGGAAGCCATGAAATTTTGGCAGGCTACAGCTTGAAGTTGAACTTGTCGGGGAAAAATAAAAATAAACACAAGAGTATTCGCATAATGTAGATATATGAAAAAAATTGCATGTTATATTGCTTTGGCAACAGTGGCCACATCTTGCGCTTTTGCTCCGAAATCGTCGATCAGCGGCGATGGCGGGGGGGGAGGTGACAGGCATCAGAGGAACTGCGATGAGCGAGCCCACTCCTTACGGAATGGTGCTTGTGGAGAGAGGCTCTATGCAGCTTGGCCCGAATGCCGACGACAGCACGTGGAACATAAAAGCGAATCCCGAAGGGATGTCGGTCGAGTCGTTTTGGATGGATGAAACGGAAGTGTCGAATGCCAAGTATCGCCAATTCGTATTTTGGGTGCGCGATTCGATTATCCGCGAACGCCTTGCCGATCCTGCCTATGGCGGCGATGAAGAATACAAAATTGAAGAGGACGACGAAGGCAATCCGATCAAGCCCCTATCTGAATTGGAAAAAGCCGATTCCGTGGAAGAACCCGACAGAAGACGAGCAACGCGCCATCGAAAGCGTGTATAAAGTCAATCCCATTACGGGAGTGACCGAGCTCGACGCTTCGCAAATGAACTATCGTTACGAAATCTACAACCTGACAGAGGCAGCAAAACGCAAAAACAGGCTGGATCCGTCGCGCAGAAATTACAACACCGACATTCCGGTTTCCGACGAAGCGCCCATGATTTCGAAAGACACGGCCTACTACAACGACAACGGGGAAATAGTCCGCGAAACCATTTCCCGCCGCTTGTCCAGCGATTACGACTTCTTAAACACGTACATCGTCAACATCTATCCCGACACGACCGTGTGGATAAACGATTTCGAAAACGCATACAACGAACCGTACACAAGATTGTATTTCTCCCATCCGGGATACAGCGACTATCCGGTAGTCGGCGTTTCATGGGAACAAGCAAACGCATTTGCCTTCTGGAGAACAGAATACCTGCGCCGCTCGTTGGGACGGCAAGGCGTTTATATCGAGCCGTACCGCCTGCCGACTGAGGCCGAATGGGAATATGCCGCTCGTGCAGGCATGAATGAAAACCGCTATCCGTGGGCCGGCGACATGCCCATCTCCGACGATGGCTGCTTCTACGCCAACTTGAAGCCCGGCGAAGGAAACTACGTGAGAGACGGCAACCTCATCACTTCGCGTTGCGGCACATACGACCCTAACGATTTCGGGCTCTACGACATGGCCGGCAACGTGAGCGAATGGACATCTACCGCCTATACGGAAAGCGTCGACATGCTGCGAAGCGACATCAACCCCGAATACCGCTACAATGCGGCAAAAGAAGATCCGTACAGAATGAAGCGCAAGGTGATTCGCGGCGGCTCGTGGAAAGACGTGGCCCACAATGTGAGATCGGATTTGAGGGCTTGGGAATACCAAAACGAGCAACGCTCGTATGTCGGATTCCGCTGCGTGCGCACGCAAATAGGCTTTGCAAAAGGAAATAAAAAATGACACAGCGATAAAAACTTGAAAAATGGGCAAGTATAAGAAATATAAAAACGGCATTGAAGCTTTCCTTTCCGGCGAGAAAGGCCAACGTTTTTTTCAATTTTGCATATAGTATCGGTGCGGCCGTCGTGATATGGGGCGCATTGTTTAAAATTCTCCATTTGCCGGGCGGCAACGCGCTGTTGTCGATAGGTATGGGGACGGAAGTGCTGATGTTCGTGCTCACGGCATTCGACCGCCCGCCACGGGAATACCATTGGGAAGAAGTATTCCCCGTATTTAAGACTAAGAATCCGGAGGACCGTCCTGATTTCCACGGCGGAGGCTCTGTGGTGATTGGCGGCGGAACGGCAATTGAAGGCGGCGACGGACAGTTGCAAACGCCGGAGCGGCAGGAAGCGGAAACATGATTATCGGGATTGCAGGAGCGGCAGGAAGCGCGAATGCAGCCGGAATCGCCGGCGCGGCCGATGTGCCCGACGGAATGTCGGAAGCCACAAAACGCTATCTCGACCAATTGACTGCCATTTCGAACAAATGGACCGGTTGCGCAAAACGACGGAATCGCTCAACGAGGTGTCGAACGTGTTGCTCGCAAGCTATAAAGCCGTAACCGACAATTCGGAAAACATTTCGCAAAGTTCGGCCGGCTACGTGACGCAAATGAGCGACCTGAACAGGAACATTGCCGGACTGAACACCATCTACGAAATACAATTGAAGAGCATTTCTTCGCAACTCGACAATATCGACCGCGTCAACAAAGGACTGAAAGAAATCAGCGGCATGTACGACAAAGCTGCCGCCGAAAGCGACCGCTATTGCGAAGAAACGCAAAAATGGCCCGCTACATGCAACAGTTGAATTCCGTATACGAAAAGATGATTAGGCCATGACAATCAACATGTACCGCCCGCCCGTCGACAATCCGGCAGCCACGTTCACGCCACCGGCAGCTACACAAGAGCAGCCGGACAACAATGCCGACAAAGAAAAAGAGACAGAAAAAGAATAAAACAACAGAGCGCAAACTCTTTCGGAATTAACAAGAGGAACAAAGAATGGGATCAAACGGAAATGTGACGAGAATGTCTCCGCGTCAGAAGATGATCAACCTGATGTACATCGTGCTGACTGCCATGCTCGCGCTGAATGTGTCAAGCGACGTGCTTAACGGATTCAGCCTTGTCGAAGACGGCTTGACGCGGACGAACAACACTGTCAGCGACCGTAACACCGCCCTGTATTTGCAATTGGAGGCTTTCAGCAAGCAAAATCCGCAAAAGGGCAAAGTTTGGTACGACAGAGCCACAGACGTAAGAAAAAACACATTGTCGCTCTACGGATACATAGATTCTTTGAAATTGGCAATCGTGCGCGACGCCGACGGGGAAGGCGGCAATGTCAACGACATTCAAAATCAAGACGATTTGGAAGCGTCGTCCAAAATCATGGTGACCTACGGCAATGGCGAAAAATTGCGGCAACGGCTGACGAAATACAGCGACTACATATCGGCATTCATTCCCGATGCGAAAAAACGGGATGCCATCAAAAAGCATTGGCCACCGACCCAATCACGCAAAAAGGCACATTGGTGAAAACCCCGTGGGTATCGGGCATGTTCGAAAACATGCCGGTGGTGGCGGCCGTCACCCTGCTGTCGAAATTGCAAAACGACCTGCTTTTCGCGGAAGGCGAGGCACTGACAGCCCTGCTCAACAATGTGGATGCGGGCGATGTGCGCGTCAACCAGCTCGACGCGTTCGTCATCCCGAGTTCCAAATTGGTGATGCGCGGAGGAAAATATGCCGCCGACATCGTGCTCGCAGCAGTCGACACCACGCAACGGCCATCCATTTTCATCAACGGCAAGATGCTGCCTGAAAACACGAGGACATACGAACTCTATACCGGACAGACAGGCACATTCACCTACTCCGGATATTTGGAAGTGACACGCGGCGACGGAACCACCTCGCGCCATCCTTTCCAATCCGACTACACCGTGATCGAGCCAATGGCCACCGTATCGGCAACAATGATGAACGTGCTGTATGCCGGAATCGACAACCCCATCAGCATTTCCGTGCCGGGCGTGGCGCAAAATGCCGTCAGCGCGACAATGACCAACGGATCGCTGACGCGCAGCGGCGACATCTGGAAAGCGCGCCCGACGCAAGTAGGCGCAGAATGCGTGATCACCGTCACGGCTGCCATCGACGGCAAGTCGCAAACCGTTTCAGCTTCGACTTTCAGAGTGCGCAAACTGCCCGACCCGACAGCATACATCGCCTACAAGGACAATCACGGGAACGAAGTGCGCTACAAAGGCTCGCGGCCGTTGGCAAAATCCATCCTGCTCAGCGCAGAAGGCGTGGAAGCGGCAATCGACGACGATTTGCTGAACGTGCAATACACGGTGCTCGACTTCG
>VOFD01002850.1_pt1 | contig 15378 bp, 24 predicted proteins | sample 5384101 | NCBI WGS metagenome assembly VOFD01 (sample SAMN12384723, study PRJNA508395) | human gut metagenome | isolation source: healthy gut C | host: Homo sapiens
CATTATAATATTTTAATAAGGAATTTCAAATATTTATAAACTTATATATCATTTCTTATAATATCATCAAGTTTTTCCCTGTTAACAATAATTCTCGAATCCCCGTTATTAACCATAACAACCGCCGGCTTTTGAATTCTGTTATAATTTGAGGCCATGGAATAATTATAGGCTCCTGTTGCGCATACGGCAATAATATCCCCCGGTTCAGCTTTCTGGAGCGGCATTCCCTCTCCGATTAAATCGCCGCTTTCACAGCACTTTCCTGCAAGCGTCACTATCGTATCCTTAGTCTCAGAGGCTTTATTGGCAACAATCGCCTCATATTCTGACTGATAGAGGGCATATCTTGGATTATCAGTCATGCCTCCGTCAATTGAAACATAAGTTCTGACATTGGGAATATCCTTCACTCCTCCGCATGTATAGAGCGTAATACCTGCCGGACCTGACATCGAACGCCCCGGTTCAATAATTATAAAAGGCAGCTTTATTCCGAGCTTCTTGCAGCTATCTTTAACGACTTCAGATACTTTCTCCATATAAGATTCGTATGGAACAGGATCATTTTCCTCAGTATATTTTATTCCAAATCCGCCGCCGAGATTCAATTCAATAATCTCATGTCCGGTTTCATTTTTTATATCGGATATGAACGTAAGCATAATCTTAGCGGCTTCTGTAAAGGGATCAATATCAAATATCTGAGAGCCTATATGACAGTGCAAACCTTTTAAATTTATATTTTCACAGGAAAGAGCCTTTTAACAGCTTCCATAGCCTCTCCGGTTTCCAGAGCAAAACCGAATTTACTGTCAATCTGACCTGTTCTGATAAAATCATGGGTGTGAGCGTCTATACCTGGCTTTATTCTGAACATTATACCAGCTTTGACACGCTTTTTTCTGCAATCTTATCAAGTCTCTCCAGCTCATAAACATTATCTACAATAATCCTGCCTACCTTCATTTCAACGGCATATTCAAGCTCTTCATCAGTTTTATTATTTCCATGGAAACAAATTTTTTCGCAATCGGCGCCGGATTTGACCGCCGTATAAAGCTCGCCGATCGACACAACGTCCAAGCCTATTCCCTCTTCCTTCATGATTCTGCACATTTCAAGACAGCAAAACGCCTTACTTGCATAGCAGACAAGTCCTCCGCCGCCGTAAAATTTATCAATGCTTTCCTTAAAGCTCTTACAGTGTTTTCTTATAAGAGCCTCGTCCATAACATAAAGAGGAGTGCCGTAACGCTCCGCAAGCTCTACGGTATCCGCTCCGCCTGCCGTAAGATGTCCTTTTTCATTCACACTGAGATTTTCGGATACAAACATTAAAAACATTCCTTTCTTTTTACTGCATATGGGTATCTTCGTCCTCCCCGGAAATTTCCTCAATTATATTTCTTACTTCATCGACTCCTTCAAAGGTCTGCGAAGAAAACGGAATAATATGAATATCTTCAAAATACGGAATCTCCGTTTCAAATGATTTCATACGTTCAAGTCTCCGAGTCTTTTTAAGCTTGTCCGCCTTTGTAAGTATAATAACAAACGGAAGTCCTGAGTCAACAAGATAATTAATCATATGCAGATCGTCGGCCGACGGAGCATGGCGCATATCAATCAGAAGAAAAACCAGTCTTATATCCCTATCAGAATTCAGATAGCCCTCAATAAGGTCGGCCCAGCGATTCTTTTCCGACTTTGCAACCTTTGCATAACCGTATCCGGGAAGATCAACAAAATATACGTTTTCCAGTCCATAAAAGTTTATAGTGGCGGTCTTTCCCGGCACAGAGCTAACTCTTGCAAGGTTTTTCTGTTAAATACCTTATTTATAAGAGTGGATTTCCCTACGTTAGATCTGCCGGCAAAGGCTATTTCTATGCGTTCGCACGGCGGTATCTGAAAAAGGTTCCGTATGAAGCGCTGAATTCCGCTTTATTATAATTCATACTTTCTCCCCCCTTATGAGGTAACCGAAGCGTTCTGCCCTTGATTTGAATCATCGCGGACTATCATCAGGCTTTTGTCAGCCTTGCTTTCAAAACGCAAAGCGGTTTCTAAGACGGTTTCAAAAAGCATATACAACGGCTTTTTTCGTCTGCGGCGGCTGGATAGTTTCAAGCGTATTGGCTGTAGTTACAAAAAGCACGTCGCTCAGATCAAACGGAAGCTCTATATAATGATCCCGGAACGAGAAGTTCTGCTCGGAATCAAGCACCTCAAGCATAGCTGATGACGGATCTCCTCTGAAATCATTGCTCATTTTATCAATTTCGTCAAGCAGTATTACAGGATTCTTTGTACCTGCCTGTTTGATCGCATTTATTATACGTCCTGGCATAGCGCCGACATAAGTCTTTCTGTGGCCTCTTATATCGCTTTCGTCCTTTACTCCTCCGAGTGAAACACGGACATACTTACGGTTCAAAGCTCTTGCTATAGATTTTCCGATAGAGGTCTTTCCGACTCCCGGAGGGCCGACAAGACAAATTCTTCATTATGTTCGATTCCTCAAGCAGCGCCTGCTTATCATAAAAATCAAGATTTATATTGTACGCTATATTTTCAAAAAGCTTATATATGTCGTCCTGACACATTATAAAGCTACCAGTTCCTTAGGCATTCTTGGAACAAGCTCGGCATAGCGTTCAAAAATATCCTTGAGCGAACGAGATATGGCGGTCTGCTCAACCGGATCAGCTTATACCTGCTGTAATCGTTAAGTTTTTTACCGCGCATTTTATCATGCCGTTTTCTTCTTTGAATTTTACTGTCCTTGCTCTGTAAACGCCCTCGACAAGAACTCTCATTACATTATCAGGGGTTTTCAGCGTCTGCCTGATTTCGGCTACGACGCCGGTGTTATATAAATCCTCTTCGCCGGGACGCTCAATGTAAACGTCCTTCTGCGCTGTCAGAAAAACCAATCTGTCATTTTTCAGGGATTCTTCTACCGCTTTAACGGATAATTCCCGCGCAATATCAAAATGCATGACAAGTCTCGGAAAGCAGACAAGTCCTCTCATAGCTACTGCCGGCATATATACATTATCTTTCAACATTTCTTCCATAGCGTAATACTGATATCCATAAACGATTAATGGATATGCTCTCCTTTCATATATTTACGACAGCGTATTATCATTAATGCTCTTTTTATACATAATGATACACCTTATTATATCTTATTTTATATCTTTTTGCAAGCATTAGAAAAAAATATTTTATTTCCGATTTTTGTAGAATTTTCATATTTTGTATTACCGCTTGATAATTTACAGAAAATGTATTATAATGTTAAAATAGAAAATAGAAGGGAAGGCTTTACAATAATGGATGCATTTACTGAATTTCTCGGCGAGCTTACAGGCAAGCTTTCCGGATTTGAAGATATTATCGCAGCGTCAGCTCTTATATTGATAGATGTATGCGCTCTGGTTATAATCGCTTTCTGCTCAAAGGAAAAAAAAAAGCGGTGCAGCAGCAATGGAACAGAGCCGCCAGACATATGATACTAACAGATACGGAAGGCGGTTTCACATTCACACTGAATTCACAGGAAATACTTATGGGAAGGCATATTTCCGCTGACCTAAGATTTCCCGATTTGTCGGTTTCAAGATATCACGCTCTTTTAAGTCTGGAGGACGGCGTCTGGACGCTGACCGATTTGGAATCAAAATCAGGGAACCTATGTTAACGGCATGAAAATAAAGCAGCAGCGGCTGAGAAACAACGACGAAATAAGAATCGGGGAAAAAAACTCTTTATATAAGGAGGGTAAAACCGCAAAATGTATAAAAACGGTCTTTCATACGGAGGAATAACGCTGCTGTCCCTGCTGACGCACATATCCCTCCTTACGGTTGTATTTGTAAAGGGCGACTACGAAACTATAATTTCTCCGATAATTCTTTCATCAGCCGTTCTTGTTTCGGATATACTTTATTTCTTTATACTTAAATTCCTAAAGCAAAACACGTACACATTGGATATACTTCTCATAACTCTTTTAAATATGAGCGTTATTTTCCAATCATGCTTCGGAGGCGTGGGATTTGCATTAAAGCATTTCATTTTTTCCATACTGGCTCTCATATGCTGTCAGGTTGGCTTCAAGCTTGCACAAAATTATCATTTTATAGAAAAATATAAATATATATTCTACGGAATTTGCGGCGTACTCATAGTTTCTATCCTGCTTTTTACCGGAAGCAGAGGAATGTGGATAGATTTGGGATTCATAACTATCCAGCCTTCCGAATTTCTTAAGGTTTTCTTCGTTCTTGTATTCGCCACTTCAATCGCACAGCAGCAGAAAAAAAAAAAGGTATTGTTTGTAAGAGTAGTTTACGACAATATGGCGCTTCTTGCTTTAACAGGAATCATTATGCTTCTTCAGTGGTGGTGCCGGGATCTCGGAAGTCTGCCGACCTTCGCCGCAGTTGCCGGATGCGGCTTTCTTATGCGAATCTGCTATCCTAAGGCAAAGCTGTCTAAAAAGCTTATAATAAGCCTCAGCTCCGTCGGACTTGTTGTAATAATAATCGCTTTAAAATTCGCTCCGTCATATGTTCAGGATAGACTTAACGTTGATATATGGAGCGATCCAACAGGCAACGGATGGCAGCAGTGTCAGGCGCTTATAGCCATAGCAGAGGGCGGATGGTTTGGAAAAGGACCGGGTCACGGAGCGCTTTACAAGGTTCCGGCGGCAGACACTGACATAGTTTTTTCTTCTATCTGCGAGGAATGGGGAATGCTTATGGCGCTGCTGGCAGTATTTATGATTATATTGCTCCTTGCAACAGCGCTGATAAATATACCGCGCTCATATTTCCACACTACTCTGACGGTAGGAGTATGCGCCGCTTTCATTGCACAGATGGCGCTTAATATATTCGGTTCATGTAATATGATACCGTTTACAGGAGTAACAATACCGTTTATTTCACAGGGAGGAAGCTCCATGCTGGCATGCGGCTTTATGATCGGTTTCCTAAAGGCCGGACAGGCGACGGTTTTCCCTGTTCCGATAAGACCGTCGCAACCTAAAATAAACAGGAGAGCAGTATGAAAAGCTTAAAAAGAGGAAAAAATCTGATAACATTTATGATGCTGGTATTCCTTGCCGGAATAATTATGCTGATAGTTAAAATTCAGATGGAGGCGTCGTTTTATATAAGCAATTCAGGTTCACGAGATCTTGGCTATGTTTATGACTGCAACGGCGACATAATTTTTGACGACGAAGCTCAAGAGGGAGATTATCCGGACGGTTATTTCAAAGACGTCGGCAATCTCATAGGCGACGCCAGCGGTCAGATGACCAATACGTTAGTCGCAAACAACCTTGAAAGACTCAGCAACTACAGCTTTACTAAAGGCATTACAAGAAAAGGCGGAAAGGCGGCTATTTACACTACGCTTGACCACAGAGCAAATGAGAGGGTATATTCTGCGTTCGGCAGTAAAAACGGCTGCGCTATAGCATATAACTACAAAACCGGAGAAATATTGATATGCGTCAGCAAACCGAACGTAGATCCTCTGAAGGGCTACGAGGACCTTGAGGAAGGAAGTCTTCTCTGCAAAGCGTTTTACAAAACCGTTCCCGGTTCAACTCAGAAAATTTCAACTCTCATAGCCGCTGTAGAAACTATGGGTATTGATAAGCTGAGCGAAAAATCATTCGTCTGCGAAGGCAGCTATACAAACCGTACGGGAGAAGTAATCAATTGTCATAACCTTTACGGTCACGGAACGCAAAATATAACCGAAGCCTTTCAGAATAGCTGCAATCCGTTTTTGCACAGCTTGTAGAGGATTCCGACTGGAATCTGAGCGATATTGAAAAAAATATACAGGAGACTTGGATTTTCGGTGAACGGATCCGCGTCAGGTTCCATAGACATTAACGGAATAATTTCTCAGACTGCTTCAACGGAGCTTACGGATAAATATGAATTCAACACTCAGTGGAGCTGTATCGTCAGGGCATGAGTATTGTAAGTCCCTGCCAGATGATGATGTGGCAAAGCGCAATAGCCAATGAATCCGGCAAATCAACTATGCCCTATCTGATAGACCATGTAACAAACGTAAACGGCAGAACAGTCGAATCATCGTCAGTTTCATATTCAGATCAGCTATTTTCATCATCTACCGCATCAGAAGTCAAAAAAATAATGCTGGAAAACGGACTGAATTATACCGGCTCCATACCCGGTTACAATCTTGGTATCAAAAGCGGTACCGCGCAGGTCAAAAACGGTGAAGAAGAAAATTCGCTGCTTACCGGTTTTGTAGATGATGAAAGCTTTCCGATTGCCTTTGCCGTTTTAATAGAAAACCGACAGTCCTCTGATATATCAACCGATTCTATTGTTTACGAAATTTTATCAAATCTTGATTAAAACTTTCATTTTACTTGACTTTTTTTTTATTAATTGTGTATAATATAATAAGAGAAGATTGATGGAATTTTATTAACTATTTGAGGAGGATTACAATTGAAAATCAAAAGTTGCTTATTTCCTGCGCAGCTCTTTTTTTGCTGTGGCAGCGTCGTGCATGACCTCCGCTTTTACAGGCATTACGTCTTCAGCGGAAACTGATGACTGCAACGACGACTGGCTGCATGCGTCGGGCAGCAGGCTTTATGACATGAACGGCAACGAAGTATGGCTGACCGGAGCCAACTGGTTCGGATTCAACTGTTCGGAAAATGTTCCCCACGGACTTTACGCCGCCGACTGTGACAAATTTTTATCTAATGTTGCCGATAAAGGAATTAATATTATACGGTTTCCTATTTCCACAGAGCTGATTTATTCATGGATGAAGGGAACTCCGAATCCGGTGCAGAGTGTTCAGGCAGGATATGATCCTCCGTATGTGGACATAAACAGAGACTTTGTTCTTGTGGACGGAAAAACTCTTAAAAACAGTGAAGAAATATTTGATATAATTATGCAGAAATGCAAAAAATACGGTATTAAAGCGCTCATTGACATTCACAGCCCCCATTCCGACAATTCCGGACATAACTATAATTTATGGTATGGTAAGGAGACAAAGGACGGTACTCTTATAACTACAGACATATGGATAGACACGCTTGTTTACCTTGCCGATAAATACAAAAACGATGATACGATCGTTGCCTATGATTTAAAGAACGAGCCGCACGGTAAAGGTCAGGAAGGAAGCAGCGCCGCAAAATGGGACGATTCAACTGATGAAAATAACTGGGCATATGCGGCGACCAAATGCGCCAATGCTATACTCGACGTCAATCCAAACGCGCTTATACTAATAGAAGGCGTTGAACAGCATTTAAGAAGCAGCAGCTTTACATGGGGACAGCCTGATTCCGAATCAAATCCGCCTTATTATGCAGGATGGTGGGGAGGCAATCTCAGAGGAGTTAAGGATTATCCTATAGAATTGGGATCTGCTGAAAGAAACAGCCAGATTGTTTATTCTCCGCACGATTACGGTCCGTCGGTGTGGCCTCAGTCATGGTTTCAGAAGGATTTTACAACACAGTCTCTGCTTGACGATTACTGGTACGACACATGGGCATATATAAATGATCAGGATATCGCGCCGCTGCTTATCGGTGAATGGGGCGGTCATATGGACGGCGCAGAAAATCAAAAATGGATGGAATTACTGCGCGATTACATGATAGACAATCATATTAATCATACATTCTGGTGTCTTAATCCGAATTCGGGCGATACGGGCGGACTTTTAAGCTATGATTTCATGACATGGGATGAGGAAAAATACGGTCTATTTGAAAATCTCTCTGGCAAACAAATGTTTCGGGAAAGTATATAGGACTTGATCACAAAATACCGTTAGGCGAAAACGGAACCGGAATGACTGTTACAGAATATTACGAAAAATACGCCGATTCTGAAGGAAGCAATCTCGATTCAGACGGTTCAGTCAATCCGAAGCCGACAGAGGAAACAACAGAGCCTTCACAGGCGGAAACTGAAGCTTCTACAACTGTAACCGAAGCTTCATCTGCAACATCAAAGCCTTCTGACGAAGTTACTGCTTCGAAATACGGCGACGTAAATTTAGACGGCAGTGTAAATATTGCGGACGTTGTAGCGATAAATATGTATCTGCTTAATCCGGAATTAAATACGCTGGAGCCGTTAGGAGCGGCGAACGCCGATTGCGCCAAGGACGGTGAAATTACAACATCGGACAGCCTGCTTCTTATGAATTATGTAGCTATGGTTGTAACCGAGGATAAGCTTGGACAGTAATATAAAATTATAAAGCCGCTTAGTAATTAAACTAAGCGGCTTTATAATTTCAATTAAGAACCAATATGCCTATATTAAGATATGCTGCGAAAATAGTCCAAATAAGATACGGCAGATTGATATATGCGGCAGCCGGACTAATTTTTCTGAAAATCATAATCATAAATATTATCAGTATCAGCAGAATTATGATTACTGCAACAGATAATCCCATTTGCTGAAATTTGAAAAATACGATACTCCACAAAAGTTTACAAATAATTGCAATCCGTATAAAGTCAAAGCGAATTTCTTTTTACTGTCGCTTGCGTCTGAAACATAAATCATATACGCCGAAACTCCCATAAGAGCGTAAATAAAAACCAAACTGCCGGAAAAACTGCTGAGGGAGGAGACAAAGACGGTTTTGTCAGCTCACTGTAATAAGAAAACGCGTTTCCTGTAATAAGTCCTGACAATGCCCCTACCAGTTCTGTAATCACAATAAATATAAGCAGCTCAGTTAATTGTATCTTTTTCATAATCACTCCTGTTAAATATTAATTTTAATATATTTAAATTTATGCGGCTTATATATAATTAATTCGTATTTTACTATGAATAAAAAACGGCGGCAAATGCCGCCTCGCATATATTAATTAGCTTTTCTGCCTTTCCAGACGTTAAGAACGATATAAATTGCTATTAAAATAATAACTGAAACTCCAAGAATTAAATACATTGAAGTAATACTTACGTCATTTCCGAAAAAATATAGATTGCAGTCAACTAAATCCTTAATTCCGTTTATAACTTCTGATGGAAATCCCTGATTTTCCATTTCCTCAAAAACGCCGCGAAGAGCATGATTTCTCATAAGAGAAGTACCGTATGTTCCGGGCAGAAAAGAAATTACCTTTTGAAGCCCTTCCCCGAACTGGGATATAGGCATATAGGCTCCGCATATAAATCCGTATCCTGCGCTTATAATAGTACCAACTGCCGACATTTGTCCCTGTGACGACAGAAAAAATTAACTATACTTGACAAGGCGGCGCCAAACATAACCAATAAAAAATATGTCAAGCATTATAAAAATAATATCTGTAATCGACAAATACCAGCCTGTATTTGCTATGTATACCAGTGAAGCTGCGGCGGCAACAATGCAAATAATAAGAGTAGTCAATACGGTGGAAATATAATATCCTAAAGCTAATGTTGAGTTTTTAACAGGCGCAATTCCCAAATCATGTCGCGCCCCTGTTACCTTATCCTGAACCATAAGCATATTGGAACAGAATGAAACTGTAACACAGCAAACCGCAAGCAAAGAGGAAAAAAAGCTGTCCTCCTACGCAACCGTTTATTAACTTATCCGGCGCTGTAAAACCGTTTCCCATATTTTCCAAGCTTCCGCTGAAAGTGTCACGGTAAACATTATTTAAAAATGTAGAATAAAGAAACAGAAGTATCAGCGGCGTTATAAGGGAAGTAAAAAAACATCCCCTTATCTTTAAAAAACAGCTTAGTATCTCGTTTTATAAGAGCCTTCAGTTTACTCATTTTTCTGATCCTCCCAAAAGTTTTTTACCTGTAACCGAGAGAAAAACATCGTCCATTTTACCCTTTACAATTTCATAATCCTCAAAAATTTCCGGGTACTTTATTATAAGCTTCGTTGCCTCCGATGTATTTGGCACCGCAATACGATATGCTCCCCTTAAATATTCATAATCTGAAAATCTCTTTTTACCTGTTTCTCGTCAACTCCGTAAAGAGTAATAAAATCTCCGGTATCCTCGTTTTTCAATTCACGGGGAGTACCCTCTGCTGAAATTCTTCCACCGTCTAAAATAACAACATAATCGGCGTCTGACGCTTCTTCCATATAATGCGTCGTTAAAAATACAGTCATTTTATTTTTATCCTTTAAACCTGAAATTACATTCCAAAGTAATTTTTCTTGTCTGAGGATCAAGTCCCGTTGTCGGCTCGTCCAGGATAAGTATTTTCGGTTCATGAAGCAACGCACGCGCAACATCAATTCTGCGCCTCTGTCCGCCGGAAAGCTTTCCGACAGCTCTTCCAAGTAAATCATCAAATTCAAGAAGCTGTGAAAGCTCTGAAAGTCTGTTCTTAAAGGCTTTACCGTTTATACCGTAAAGAGCCGCACGACTTTCCAAATTGTCCTTGACAGTCAAAGCCTTATCAAGTACCGAATTCTGAAATACCACACCCAATTTATTTTTTATTTTACTCATATCAAAATCAAGATCCAAATCGTCTATTATAACCTTTCCTGAATCCTTAGCAAGCTGACCGCACATAATAGATATTGCAGTGCTTTTTGCCCGCACCGTTTACTCCCAGAAACGCAAACAGCTCTCCCTCTTTGACCTTAAGACTCAGGTCCTGTACAGCCCTTACCTCGCCGAAGCTCTTATTAAGATTACTTATTTTTATAATATTCATATATCCTTCCTTTCAAAGCTTATTATTTTAGTTATTTAACTATACAACGTTTTTAAATTTATTCAGGTTTTATGACTATGGCAATTTTATAGTTCAGTTTTCAAATCACATCTATATAAGTATAACATATGATTTATGAAATAGCAAATTATAATATTCTTTCTCTAAATGTAAACTTTTTATGAACAAACATAGAAAAGTCTTGAAATTTGTAAAAAAATGGTATATAATTAATTCGTAATCTTAAAAACCCTGAGTTTATAAGATTTCCCTCATTTTTTCAAAATCCCGTCTTAATCTAAGGCGGGATTTTTTTTGCATAAAAAAAGCGGCGTCTGTTTAACACAAACGCCTCCGGAAGGATAATTGTTTATATAAAAGATGAAATAATATCAATTTTGAGTAGACTCACTGCCTCCGAATATTTGATCTCCCTGTGTTACTTCCTCCAAGGTTACATCAATATTAATATCTGCTCCATTCCTTGAAATGTTAAGAGTAATCGTATCTCCCGCATTATGCTCATCCTTTTTTCTTGTTAAGCTCGTCATCAGTAGATACAGATTCTCCGTTTACGCCGATTATTATATCTCCGGCCTGAATGCCGGCCTTTTCAGCAGCTCCGTTAGGAGTAACTGATCTAACATAAACGCCGATAGGCATATTATAAAGAGTCGCCGTATATTCATCTACGTTGCTTACGCTGATACCGATCTGCGGTCTTCCTGTAACATAACCGTAATTAATCAAATCGTCGATAATTGTCTGAGCCTGAGTCATAGGAATAGCAAATCCGAGACCTTCAACAGAAGCAGAACCTGACGTCGAGTATGTTGACGACATTTTAGCAGAATTTATTCCTATCACCTGACCATAGCTGTTTACAAGCGGGCCGCCCGAATTACCCGAGTTAATCGCTGCGTCCGTCTGAATAAGGCTCATGTTCTTATCGTTTATAGTAATTTCACGATTCAGCGCAGAAACAATACCGCATGTTACAGAGCCAAAAAGCTCGAATCCAAGCGGATTACCAATGGCAATAACAAGCTCTCCTACCTGAAGATCGTCGCTGCTGCCAAATTCGGCTGCCTGAAGATCCTTTGCGTCAACCCTTAAAACGGCTATATCGGTATCCTCGTCATAGCCCTTTATTGTAGCCTCATACTCGGTTTTATCAGACATAAGTACTGAAACCGAGCTTGCTACGCCGTATCCGTATTCTGTGTCGTTAATAACATGGGCGTTAGTAATAATATATCCGTCCGAGGTCATTACAATACCTGTACCAGTTGCAGTTGCCGGCTGAGTCTGAGTCTGCCCCTGACCGAAAAACCATCCGCCCGACGTGTCTCCGCCGGTCGTTGTAAATTCAGAGGATATTCCTACTACCGCAGGCATAACCTTTTCAACCGCCTCCGGTATAGTCAGACCGTCTGATCTTGCAGCAAGCTGAAGCCAGCTCTTGCTTTCGCCTGTCGCTTTATTTGACGTCTGCGACGATGAATTATCGTCATCACCGGAATCTTCTTTTTGTCGGTTTGAGAGCTACTTGACCTGCTGAAAAAACCGTCAAGCTTGTCATTGCTGTCCAGATACCTGTAGCACTGTATCGAACCTGCTGAAATTACAGCCGCGCATACTGCAAAAGCAATAACCTTTGTAAACACATGTTTTTTCTTTTTGGGCTTTTCAATATCGGGACCGTTGGACTGCGCATTGTTTTCCTTCGGATAATTATAGCTGAAAGAACTATGATTATTCTGATCTTCCGAATTATTCTGAACGTTATCTTCAGGACGGTTAAAATCGTTATCTAACATAATAAAACTTCCTTTCTATGTAAAGCATAATTGTTTTTTGTGTATGATTATATTATACTTTTTTTGTGTGAAAACTATATGATAGCCTACAGAAAAAAAATGTAAAAGGCCTGTGCTGAAAATACTTATGCACAGTGTGCGGCATATAATTAATAACGCTTTACAAATTTATAAGCTATTATGACTCAGATATTTCTATTTCGCTTCCAACAGAAGTTTTATACACTTTAATTTTTTGTCTATTCTGTTCTTAAGCTCTCCGACGTGAGAAATAATTCCTATAAGACGTTTCCCCCCGCAAGTCTATCAAGAAGATCCAAAGTCTGATTCAAAGAATTGTCGTCAAGCGTTCCGAAGCCCTCGTCAATAAACATTGAATCAATCTGAATACCGCCTCTGTTTTCCTGAACAATATCTGACAGACCAAGCGCAAGAGCAAGAGCTGCAAGAAATGATTCTCCCCTGAAAGAGTGCTTACGTCTCTCCATTGGCCAGTTTTCCTGTCCAATACCTCAAGCTCCAATCCGGACTGGCGGCGTAAATCCTTCGTTCTTTCGCTGCATTTAAGAACAAAGGCGTCGTCGGTAAGCAGTTTTAGTCTTTTGTTGGCGCATGATATAATCTGCCTGAAATAATATCTCTGAACATATGCTTCAAACCTTATTTTAGATTTCCCGCCTCCCTGCTGACCGCTTGCCGTCTTATAAAGATCATTAATAATTCCCCAATCGTTCCTTATAATCTTCTGTTTTTCAATCAGCCTTTTCATATTTTTTACTACACTGGCATTAATATCCAATCTTGTCCTAACAGAAGATATCTGTTCTGAAATATTTTTTTAACTTGTCTGATATTTCTGATTTTTCTTTTTCCAAAGTCGCTATATCAACTCTGATTTTTTTAGAGTAATCCTTTTCAGTTGCTCGATTCAAGTATATTAACGGACGAATTATAGTTTTCAATTTCCCTTTCATACTTTTCTATTATTTCCGGATCAAGCTTAGACGATTCATAAGCTTCCGTGCTGTCGAATCTGCTTTGAGATAAAGCGTTTTCAAAGTCCATTAAATAGCGCTTTTCTTCTTTTTTGAAGCCGTTCAAGCTCGCTTTTATTGAAGCTTTTTCTCTCATCAAGCTTAAGTCCGTTCTGCATTTCATTATTATAGACGCTTTCCGCTTTTTTTAAATTTTCTTCAGTATTTTCTATTTGCTTTTTTATTTCACTCAAATTCTTTAATAAAGCTTCCTCTGATTGTTCTTTTATAATTTCATTCTTCTCAATATTTTCAACGGCAGCCTTAAACAAAGCGCACTCTTCCGAACACTTTTTATAGGTTTCTCTGAGCCTTACTGCCGATTCCTCCAATTCGTTTACAGCAGACTGCGACGGCGTATCTTCAGATAAACCGGCAGGTCTGGGTGACTATCTGATCCACACACGGGGCAAGGCTTGCCGTTTTCAAACCTTTCTGCAAGCAATCCCGCCTGACCTAATATAAACGCGTCAAGCGCCTTACGGTATTCTTTATCAGCAGACTCGCTTTTTTTTCTCTTAGATTTAAAAGCCTTTCCGACGTCTGCGCATACTTTTTTCTGTTTTCGTTAAGCTGCCTAAATAACGGCAAGGCATTTTCCAGTATGGTATATTTTCTGCGCAGCTCGTCAAGACATTCCGATTCTCGTTTAGCCGCTTTATACTTTTCAGATGCGGTATATAATTTATTTTTGTGCTCAGATTCCTGCTGCTCAAGCATAATGCGTTCATTATTCTTTTGGGATAATGATCGCCTCTTATCCTCAAGAAGTTTTTCATGAATTAATATCTGTCCAGCCTGTTTTGCATTACTTATTTCTATAGCCTTTTTATTCATAGCGTCTGATTTTTGAAGGCAATCACTTAATTCTTTATTCTTTTTTCAAGCTCTTCCAATTTTAAATTTAGCTCTCGCCCCTCGGCTATAAGCCTTATATGATGATCGTTAGATTCTGAAAGCTCGTCTTTTTTAAAATCATTTTTTAAGAAGAGAAGTATATTTAATATTGTCCTTAGTCAAAAATCAAGATACGCCTCAGCGCAGACTTCGTCGCTTTTATCAATCTCCCTGAGTCTGTGATTCCCCTGCTCATTTCATTTTTAATTCCCATGTAATTTTTTTCAGACTGTGATTCCAAATCCGCGTCAATTTCTTTAAGCTTCTGCTGAAATCTGTCATACAGTGAGGTATTAAACAGCTTTTGAAATATCTGTTTTCTATCGTCGCTTTTATTATTAATAATTTTCAGGAAATCTCCCTGAGCTATCATAACAGTCTGTGAAAACTGATTCCGGTTCAGCCCTATGATTTCTTCAATTTTCTTACCGGCCTCGTCGGTTTTTGTCCAAACGGAACCGTTTGATAAATCTGTAAGAACAGCCTCATGCTGGGTGACAATCATACCACCGGAACGTCCTCGCTTGCTCAGTCTTTCATAAGACGGGGATCTTCTTATTTCATAATGTTTTCCATGCTGTTCAAATTCAAAAATAACATAAGTCTCAGCGGAAGACAAGGCGAAATCGGAACGAAAGGATTTTACGCTTCTTCTGTCGCGTCCTCCGCTTGCCTCTCCGTAAAGAGCAAATGAAATAGCGTCGAAAATGGTAGTCTTGCCTGAACCGGTATCCCCTGTTATCAAATACACCCCGCATTTTCCGATTTTAGTAAAATCAATCTCCGTCATTTCAGCAAAAGGCCCGAACGCCGACATTATAAGCTTCAAAGGTTTCATTCCACCGTCTCCTCAAGATCATTAAATATTTC
>VOFD01001187.1_pt1 | contig 15355 bp, 17 predicted proteins | sample 5384101 | NCBI WGS metagenome assembly VOFD01 (sample SAMN12384723, study PRJNA508395) | human gut metagenome | isolation source: healthy gut C | host: Homo sapiens
CGCCTCCTTCTCCGGGTCATAATAACGCGGCCGGTAATCGAACTGTCGCGGTTTGGGCGTATAAAAGAATCTTGCCATACTTCTGCGGGGTTACGTGACGTTGCCTTCGGTCCGAACGGTCATAATAACGCGCGTCCGTACCGTTCAAGTATCCGCTGCCGGAACCGAAAGTGCACGAACGCCGCTGTGACCGAACAAATATACTCCTTATCTGAAGAAATTCCGCATACGCTCGAATATATTTTGTTCCGGCCGCGAGTTGTCGGGCGTGCCGAACGACGGACTCTGCGCAAAGGCTGTTCGACCGTCTTCCGCTCCTCGACAGAGAGTTTCGACGGCACGTCGATGTCAACCACGACCAGAATGTCGCCCCGGCCCCGGCCATTGATATCCGGAATACCCTTCCCGCGCAGGCGCAATACGCTCCCCGCCTTGGTCCCGGCCGCTACCTTTCCACGGTCGGAACCTCTATCGTTCCGCCCAGCACCGCCGTCGGTATCGAAATTTTATGGCTGTGCAGCAAGTCGTTGCCGTCGCGCACGAGCTGCGGGTCGCACTCCTCCTCGATGACCACCAGCAAATCGCCGTTGATGCCGCCTCTGCGGGCCGCATTCCCCTTGCCGCTGACCGACAGCTGCATGCCTTCGCCCACACCGGCGGGTATCTTTATCTCCACGACCTCCTCGCCGCGTACGACACCTTCTCCCTTGCACTTGGGACACGGGTCGGTAATGACCTCGCCGCTGCCCTGACATGTAGGACAGGCACGCTGCGTCTGCGTCCGCCCGAAGAAACTGTCAACCACCTCGGTCACCACACCCGTTCCGTTGCAGGTCTTGCATTTGGAAACTCCCGAAGGGGTACGGGCCCCGCTGCCACCGCACTGGTCGCAGACGACGAACTTGCTTATCTTCAACTTCTTCGTCGTCCCGTTCACGATTTCCTTAAGCGTCAACCGTACCTTTACCCGCAGGTCGGAACCCCGGTTCACCGACGGGCTCCGCCGGCCGAACCGCCAAAACCGCCAAAACCGCTGAAGCCTCCGAAACCGCCGCCGAAGTGACCGCCGAATATATCACCGAACTGGCTGAATATATCCTCCATGGAGAATCCGCCGCTGCTGTACGTTCCGCCTCCCGCCGGGCCGTTCATGCCTGCGTGTCCGAACTGGTCGTAACGCGCCTTTTTGTCCGGATTGCTCAGGACATCATACGCCTCGGCCGCCTCCTTGAACTTCTCCTCAGCCTCCTTGTCCCCCGGATTCTTGTCCGGATGGTATTTCAGGGCGGCCTTCCGATACGCCTTTTTATCTCATCTGCGCTGGCGCTACGTTCCACGCCCAGCACCTCATAGTAATCCCTTTTTGCCATATCAAATCACGGGACGCAACGTCCCCGCCTCTTATCTTCTCTTTTACGATACCCGCCGCCGGGCCGGCTTTCCGTCCGGATACGGCGCTACTCGCCTACCACCACCTTGCTGTGGCGTATGACCTTGTCGTGCAGTTTGTACCCTTTCTGTACGACATCGACGATTTTCCCCTTCTGTTTCTTGTCCGGAGCCGGTATCTTCGCTACGGCTTCATGAAAATCGGTATCGAGCTCCTGCCCGAAAGCCTCTATCTCCGACAGCCCTTTGGTACGGAGCGTATCCCTCAACTTGTTCGAGATAAGCACCACTCCCTCACGGACAGCCTCCACGTCCGACGCCTTCTGCGTGGCATCAAGGGCCCGTTCAAGGTCGTCCATAACCGGCAACAATGCCTTGATGACATCCTCGCCGGCGGAAGAGATAAGGTCCATCTTCTCCTTCAGCGTCCGTTTGCGGTAGTTATCGAACTCGGCCGAAAGCCTGACGTACTTATCGCGCCACTGCGCAGCCTCTTCTGCCATTTTTACAGCAGCGGAATCCTTTTCAGCCTCCTCTTCTGCCATCTTGACACCGGTGCCCCCTCCGTCGCTTCCTGCGGACCGTTTCCGGCGGCATCGGCAGGTTGTTCCTTAACTTCCTCTTGTTCTGACTTTTTTCGTCTCCTTATCCTTACTCATGGCTATCTGTTTGATTTTTTCCGCCCTTACAGGCTCAAAATATATACCAAGCACACGCGGCCCACAATCATGCCACATGGAGCAGACAGAGTGCAAAATAACGGAAAATTAACGGGTTTAGAAAATTTCAGCCGAGGCCTTTCCTCCGGGGATGCAAAAAACACGTTCCGGGAGGTATATTCCCGGAACGACACAACACAACTAAAACTGATAAAATCTGACACAGACCGCCGTATACGGACGGCCTATCTCTTTGCTGCAAAACCTTTTCCTTTCTTTTACAGTATCCCTCTCACACTGCATCCGCACGACATACTCCGGTAAAGCACGGGATTACCGCCACAAAAATAATCTGTTTTTCTCGACTTTCAAATATTATTTATCGTTAATCAATAATAATATATCAAATTCCGCATCATACCATCCCCGCATTCCGCACCTGCGCATCCTGCCGCATCGAGACGACCGGAAAACTGTACACCGCCGTATTTTAATAGACGGACAACCTCTCTTTCCTATAACAACCGAAAGAGATAATTTTCTCATACGCACCATATGCGATACATAATAATATTTATTGCAAATATAAATAAATAACAATATACTATGCAATACACACAATACATTTTTTCGATAAAAAACACGAAAAATGTTGCGGGAATAAAAATTTAGCCCTATTTTTGCTCCGCTTTTTCAAGGAATATTGGGCTATGGTGTAATGGTAACACAACAGATTCTGGTCCTGTTATTCTTGGTTCGAATCCAGGTAGCCCAACAGGAAAAGCGAAAGGGAGGTACGGATATCGTATCTCCCTTTCTGTTATACGGGTGCGACCCAGGCTCGTCCGCGCCGCAGCACATGCCCCCATGCACGACGGCCTGGGTCAGGAAACGGCCGAATGCCGCATGGAGTGCCGGTGTCCGATACGAAAAACTGCCGCAATCACCACCGCTGTCAGAATCTCCGACAGGGGCAGGGCCAGCCAAATGCCCACTGCACCCAACGCCCTGGGGAGCAGAATAAAGCTCGGTATCAGAAACATGAATCCGCGCAGCATGGCAAAACACGTAGCAGGCAGCACCTTCCCGATGCTTTGGTAATACCCTACCACGGCAAGGTTCGCAATAAAGAAAATGAACCCCGCCCCGATATAGGGGAACCCCTCTATCGCAATACGTGCGGCGATATCGCCAGGATTCAGGAAAAGTCCCACGAGCTGTTTCGGGAAAAGCACGAAAGCGGCCGTCGCCACCGTACCGCACATCAGAGCAGCAGTCAATGAAGTTCTCCCAGAGTCGCATGCACCCGTTCCGTCTTTCCGATGCCCGCATTGAAACTGATAATCGGCTGGGCAGACTGCGCGATGGCATTTCCTATCATAAAGACGAAGGGCAGATAGTAACAGCTCACGCCGAAAGCCCCCACTCCATCGTCCCCGAGATACTGCATGAAGACGTGGTTCCCGACGAACATCAGCGTCGCCATCGTCGCCTCGCCCAGCAGCGCCGAAAATCCCAGCCGACATTGGCTGCCTATGTTCCGTCCGAAAAATGCGAAGGCCTTCTTGCCGAACCGCAGGCGGCACAGACGCAGGTGCCGCGCCCGAAACGTCAAGTAACCCGCCGCGATGCACGTTCCCGTCAGGCAGCTTATCGAAGTCGCGAATGCCGCCCCCCTCACGCCCCAGCCGAAAGGAAAAATAAAGAGCCAGTCGAGCACCACATTGACGAAAGCAGCAAGCAGGCTGCACCACATGGCGAGTTTCGAGCACCGTCCAGACGCAGGGCGAACATGGCGACCGCCGTCCACAACGTAAAGAGCATCGAAGGGGCGAACCAGACGAGATAATCCACCACCATCGGCAGCAAACGTTCGGAAGAGCCGAGCCAATAGGCCGTCCCCTCCGGAAAAAGCATGACGGCGCCGACCAAGGGCAGAGCGACGGCCGTCACGAAAAGCAGCGCCTGGGTGACATTCACACGCGCCATGCGGGCCCTGCCCCTCGAAAGGCAAAGAGATGCGGTTATCGAACTGCCCATTCCCACCATCAGGCCGAAGCCCGTCAGCACCATCAGCAGCGGCACACAGATATTGACCGCCGCGATTCCATTGCTTCCCACGCCGTGTCCGATAAAGATGCCGTCTATCGTCGTCACTGCCGACACGCCCAACATGCCGAGCAGGGTGGGAAAAAATACCTGCCCGAACAAGACCGAAATCTTCTCGGTACCCCATTCAATCGTCTTCTGTTTCATACTGCAACATTTCGGTTGGCAAGACGCCCGCCGCACCGCCCCAACGAGAAGTGCCGAATAAGCCGATTGGTTCTACCCAGCCATCTTATCCGGCACCTCCGCCCTCCGATGAGGATTACAAAACGTCCTGTTTTCGTTATGTCGCCGCAAAGATGGGTCAAATAATCCGGACGTCCAAACCCTCTTCCGACCCCGGCCGGCGGACCGCTGGCAGGGTATTTGATACCTGAACCGGAAACGACAAAACTCGAATCAAAAAAATACAGGCTATGAAAAAGGAAGAGAAGCTATCGGCGGAGCTCCGCGAGAAGGTGGCAGAGGTCAGACTCGACAATGAGGGAAAACCGGAAAACCAGAAGGTCACACGCAAAGAGGTCGCAGCGGAGGTCAAAAAGATAAACCCCGACTGCAACAGTCTCGACCGGGGATAACGACCGACGGCTACACGACCCGGAACATCCCGGCCGGCAGCGACAGCACTCCCTGTCTCCGCAGTGTAAAGACGGCTGCCAAACTCCGCAGGCGGCGCGAAAACATTCGCGCCGCCTGTTCCGTATTGCGGCCGATAGGTCTCCGCGAAACACCCGCCGCCCGTCGGGGAAATAGGGCTTCCCCCTGCATTTTACGCAACCAATGCAACAAAACGCCTCCTTCATGCATCATACGGATAAACGGGATGTTCTACCCGCCCGTTAAACGAACCTAAACCGAATACCATGAACTTCAAAAGACTGTTCTCTGCGATGTTTGCTATCGCATGGGCTACCGCCTGTACCACCACCTGTCCACCACCTCCTCCGCCGCCTCCACCACCGCCACCGTCGGGGCCTCCCCTGTTCACCGAACTCTCCGGAGCAGAATATTACGGTGACAAGTTCGGCGGCGACGTCGGCTACTACCGTCTCACCTTCACCGAAGGGGATTACGAACTCCGAATAGGACTGTTCTCCTGCACGGTAGACGAAACCATCTTCGCCATCAGACTGGTCGCCGGCACCTACGAATATGCCGAGCGGGAGTCGCTTTGCATCAAAACCTTCTTTCCCGCCGATAACACGGCGGACGAAGGCTCGCTGCTCATGGACCACGGTACCCCCATACCCCTCACGGACGGACAGCTCTCCATCCTCTCCTCTGCGGGCGGCTACCTCATCCGCGGAGAGTTCTACGCCGGCGAACAATCATCAATGCAAATACAGCGGTCCCATCCACATCGACGACCGGAGCGACCGGTTTCTGCACCGAGCCGACAGGCTCTCCCTCCGATACATAGGCGGATATCCGCTCCATGCACCGCGACACGGCCTGCTGCATATCGTCATGGAGCATTCCGAAACTCCCGGCGAAGGACTGCAGTTGGCCCTGACCGTTCCCTTGCCCGAAGAGGGTAGCTACCCGGCCGACAACGTGACGCTCCCGACGGGCATCTTCCACGTCTCCACGGATTGGGAGCGCACTTACAGAGTGCTGAAAAGTTATGCCAATGAATTTCAGACACTCGAATACACCCTTGTCGACGGAACAATCGCCTCCGGCATACTCATCGACGACGGCACCATCTCCATCACCGACGACGAAGGCATCTATAAAATCTCTACCGAACTGACAGGCATCCGTTTCACCGTAACGGACGGTTCCATACATCTGCACCAACGGAGCGATATCATCCGTTGGGAGTTCGAAGGCGTACCGCCGACACACGCAATAGACATGACCGCTCCCGCCTCTTCGCTCGACAGCGACCTACAATTGACCGGTTTGTCACTTTTCCGGGCCGACACCGACGACTCATGGCCGCCCCGCGACAAAAAGGGAAACGTTCCGGGAAGATTCTGGCGCATCCTGCTGTATGAAGAGGGAGTAACGGTTCTGACCGCCCCCGACGGTACCCTCTCCGTCAGCGGCGAGGGAGACCTGATAGGTATTCAGCTACTGGCCGACTCGGCCGCAACCCTACCGCTGGGCAGCTACCCGCTGTACGACCGGTACGAAATCCCCGAATCCGCGGGATATGCCCTGCCGGGAACTCCGGAGGTAAACTGCGGGCAGGCGTCGATATTCGATACGGGTGCCGGCTGCTGGTATGCGCACTTTGCCCCCGACAGCACGGGAACATCCGCCCCGACTCTCCGTGCAGGAGCCGTCCAAGGCGAAACGATACTCTGCGAAACGGCCGACGGCCAATTGCAAATCGACCTTTCGCTGAAAGATAAATACGGCCACGCCGTGACGGGGAATTTCCTCTACCCTCTTTCTCCGGAGGAGGTGTTCCCACCAGCCGGAGAAGCACCGGAAGCACCCTGAACAGGCGACACGGCAGACGGAACCTGCGGCACAGCCTCTCCTACCGGGAAAAAAGCGGGCAGGCCCCGACGGACCTGCCCGATATAACCCGACGAATGTCACCGCAGGAAATGACTATTGGACGAACAGGGCCTCCGTCCTGCCGATGATATCCGTTTCGGAAGCCGTCAGAGGGAATACGATGGAGGGTTTCAGATACCACATCTGCCGGCCCGCCTTGTAGCGTCTCTCCCCGCCTCCGGTCACGTTCAGCATGACGACATCCTCCCTGCCTACCTTGCCCTGCTTCACGGCTTGTATCAGCGAATCCACCGCCACCGCAGCGGCATGGTGTATGTCGATGCCCTCCGTCTGCTCGAAAAGTTTGGCCGCCCGGCGAAGGGCCGCATTGGTCGAAACGAAGAAATCGCCGCCGCTCTCTTTCAAGGCATCGTACAATCCGCCCGCCAGACCGTAAGGGGGACGGCGGTTGGATAGCACCTTGGCATCGATGATACCCGCATCGCGGCGTGCGCGGTGGTCGTCGTAGGGCAGCATGTGCCGCGAGTCGGCCCGCCACGCATCGTACATCGGAACGAAGGGAGCGTTCTGCGAAACCATGAGCTTCATACGGTTGGGGCCGAAGCGACCGTCCGCCTCCAGGCGCATGGCCGCTTCCCATGCGGCGATGGCGCCCGTTCCACTGCCCACGGCCTGAAATAGTAGTCCGGGATACGCCCGATGAAGGCCGCCGCAGAAAGCACCGTGGTCGCCATACCGTCGCGGCGCGCCACATTCTTGGCACCTCCTTCGGCGATGAAACGCCCCGATTTGAGCGCCACATTGCTCAGATGAATGGCATCGAAATAATCGCCACCCTTCTGGGCGGCTATCAGCTTCACGCAGTCGTTGAGCGGTTCCTCGAACCACAGCGCATCGAGATTGTCCTCCGGTACGCTCAGCAGCAGCGGTATATTGTTTTCCGAACACACCTTCGCGAACGCACGCGCGGTATTGCCCGCCGAGGCCACGACAAGTATGCGTCCGGCCGACTCGTCGAAACGGCCGCATACGCTGTACGCCTCGGTCTCCTTGAAGGAACAGGTGGTCATCTCCGCCCCCTTTTCCGGGAAATAGCCGCTGAACGTAATATAGAGGTTATCGAGTCCCAGATGGGCGGCCAGTCCCTCGCTTTTGTAGGTTACCGGTGCGGCCGACCCCTTCAGGGTACGCCGGACGGGAAGCCAGTCGCAGAACTTGTAAATTCCGCTGTCGTCGCTCCGTATATCGATGCACTTCACTTCATATTCGGTTCTGATAAGGGAAGGGGTATTGCACTGCCTGTCCTCAAGCACCAGACCATCGTCTTCGAACACGCGTCCCGTAGCCACACAGCGCAGTTTATACTTCGTAGGCCGGAAATCTTCCATATCTATCTATTTGGTTTGGACTGCAAATATAGCAAAATTATATTCGCTGAAATACGAAAGTGCATGTCGGGCCAAAGGCCGGCGCACGCTCGCAAAGCAATTCGTTTGAAGCAAATATAAAAAACATATTCGATGAAAACCGAAAACGGTCGTCGGGCGAAAACCTGGCCTGAGGTCGCTCTCCTCACGACATTCTGTCACGGAAATCGCGGTAACCGAACCGTTTTACCACTTCCAGCTTCCCGTTTTCATGCACAATGGCTATCGAGGGGTGGGAAACCCCGTTGAACATCGTGGTCTTCACCATCGTGTAGTGTATCATATCCTCGAACACCACCCGGTCGCCCACCGAAGGTTCCGTATCGAACGCCCAGTCGCCCTTGTAGTCGCCCGCCAGGCAGCAGTTGCCGCCCATGCGCCAGCGCACCTCCCCGGGCCGGGGCTCGTGCGCCCCCACGATGGCGGGCTTGTAGGGCATCTCCAGCGTATCGGGCATGTGGCATGCGAACGAAACGTTCAGCATCGCCGTATTCACCCCGCCATTGCGGACAATATCCTCCACTGTCGCAACGAGCCATCCCGTACGCCATGTGAACGCACTCCCCGGTTCCAGAATGATGCGCAGGTGGGGATACCGCGCGCGGAACCCGCGCAGGATATCGATAAGTTCCTCCTCGTCGTAATCTTCCGCCGTCATCAGATGGCCGCCGCCCATGTTCACCCACCGCACCTGCGGCAGCAGGTGGCCGAACCGCTCCTCGAACGCCCCGAGCGTCGCGCGCAGGTCGGCCGGCCGCGACTCGCAAAGGGTATGGAAATGGAGCCCCTCCACCCCTTCCGGCAGCCGGGGCAGGTCGGCAGCCGGAATACCGAGCCGCGAATCGGGCGACGCCGGATTATAGAGGTCGGTCGCCACCGTCGAATAGGCCGGGTTCACCCGCAGCCCGCAGGATATGCCGTTCAGCAGGGCCCGGGCGCCGAAGCGCTCCCACTGTCCCAGCGAATTGAACGTAATGTGGTCGCTGCAACGCATTATCTCCGGAAAATCGTTTTCGGTATAGACAGGCGCATAGGTATGCGCCCGGCTGCCATACTCTTCGAGCACGAGGCGCGCTTCCGCCACGGAACTCGCCGTAGCCCCGTCGGAATGTTCCCGCAACAGCGGGAATATGCGCCACATCGCACACGCCTTCAGCGCCACGATTATTTCTACACCCGCAGCCTGACGCACCTTGTCGATGACCGCAAGGTTCCTGCGCAACAGCCGTTCGTCGAGTACGAAGCAGGGCGACGGCACCTTATCGAAATCCACCATGACAACAATTTCTGCAAATATACGAATATTCGCCGAAGGCTGAAAGCGGTCTTCGGACGACAGCCCGACCCGCAAAGACAGGCGCGATTCGTCCGAATCAGCCGGAACCATCCACCCGTAAACGCCGGTACGGCAGCGCAAAGTGCGCTGCCGTACCGGTATCGGAAAAGATATACCGGGCGGTTTCCCGGGTGCCGCCCGGCGCCCTGCGGGGCCAAGCGGCATTACTGTATGTCGGAATAATCGGGCCTGTCCGTTCCGGCAGCACCGGCTCCCCGGTACAAACCGGTACGCGCCTCACCTCCGTTTACGGTCACGTTCGTATAGCTATTGTTTTCATTGAACGTATATTCATACCAGTCGTTCCCGACCACGGGCTTTGCCTGACGTCCCGCACCGTCGGTATCCACAACACCCGTCAGATGCGTATTCTCGACCGAGCAGTTCTCGATGCGTCCCGTACAGCGTCCCGCAATACCGCCCGTATAGAACTCGGACCTGACAGCTATACCGCCACCAATCGAAGTACCACCGCGCCACGTATTGACCAACGCTGCATCGAATACCCGGCAATTTACAATCGACGACGCCGCACCGCTTCACTGCCTGCATAATCCGTATTCTTTTCAAAAGAATCCACTCCGGTTTCCAGTGCACCTACGATACCACCTACATAACAGTTATATGCATTGGCATCTATCAGTGCAGTCATATTCGTAGACACGGACCCCGTGAACGAACAGTTCGCAGCCTCGAGTACCGCCCCCATAGGAACGAACCCTACCAGACCGCCCCCGAACATGTGGTTGGAGTCACCGTATCTGGTAGCCGTTATGGAACCGGAAGCATGCACGTTGTCGAGCGTCAGCGTACCGTCCTTCACCTTACCCACGATGAGGCCGCCTTCGCTCGCATCGCCTTCCAGCGACTCCACTTTCACGTTCAGGTTCACGATTGTGGCATCGCCCGTGGTTGTAGCGAAAATACCGGCCTGCTCGCTGCTCACCGAGCCGACCGTACCCATGTCTATGGTATGTCCGTCGCCGTCCAGCGTTCCGCCGAAATCGGTGATGTTAGGCATCGCATCCAGCGTCATGTCATCGGTCAGGATGAAATAGCCGTCCTTGTCGTTGTTGATGGCATCGAGGGTTCCATCCTCGATATAGGTCACCTCCTCGCTCTGGAGCGAAGCCACATCCATCTTCACGGTGTAACGCGTGGCCGCCGCGAGCTCCGTAGCCGCGAAACTCGCCGTATATCTCTTGCCGCTCTGCCCCGACCGGGTAATGACCGTCACGTCCATCCGCGCAGACCGGCCGCCGAGGTCGAGCGGAACGATGCCGACCATATATCCGGCCGGGTCGCCGGATGCGGAAACACCGGGAAGCACCCGCACCGCCGCGTTCACATCCGCAGCCGAGAAGACGGGCTCAGCGGTGCCTGCGAAATCCACCGTACCGCCGTCATAGAAGGTATATCCGTCAAGACCGACCGTTACCGACTGTACCGTTTCACCCGCCGCAAGGCCCGTCATGTTCACATCAAGACGCGCCAGAGAGGGACGGAAAGCGAAACCGGCCGGCAGCGTAAACTCCGTAGTCCCCGCCTCGACGGAATACTCGCCCGTCGCGTAAGCCCTCCGAGGGTATAATCCGACAGGTTTCCGTTCTGTACGGCGGGCAGCCCGAAAGCGAGTGTCCCCGCCCGCAGGTCGGCATTCACGCCGGTCACTCCCGACCCGTAATAGTAGGCGTATATTTTGGTCAATACCGTAGTCTCCTCGCCGACAGTCACACTCCCCGTAAAGTCGGAAACGGCCCCCGCCTGCGACGCCCTGAACTCAAAAAGGCCCGTATGTCCGGCCGGCAGCATCCGCGAAACCGACCATGATTACGTCGTCCTCTTCCCACAGGGCGGCCAAATCGTCGTATGAGACACGCGTATCCCCCTCCGACACATAAACTCCCCGCGTCAGGGCCCCGATGGTCATCTCTATTGTGCGCATCCCGCCGGCAGATGCTCCGGGTTCGCTCCCGGTACAGGAAGCGAGGAGCGCAACGGCCCCCGCCGCCAAAAACAACAATTGCCTCTTCATACTTTCTTCTCCCCTGAAATCGTTTTTAAATTGTACGTCCGTTCTACTCCCAGGGCTGCAGTTCGCCCCCCTTCGTAATCGCCCGCCGAAGGCGGGATTGTGCGATGCCCGTTTCGAGCCTGACCTCCGTCGTTTCAATCTTCGGTGCCGCATAAGCGGCGCGGATATCCTCCTTGATACTCATCATGCCGATAAAGAACATTAAAAAGTTAAACCTGTATTTTTTTGAATTTCATTATCAATTACTCAAGGTGTTCCGCCGGCCCATGCGACCCGAACCCGTTTTATTTCCGTTACGAAGCCGCCGTACCGATACCGCATCCGGCCGCTCCACACGAATTTCACGCTGCAAACTTATACTACAAAAAAACATTAATATATAGCAACTTACAAACATTTTTCCAGAATTTGCAAACACTTCCTCCTGCGGTACGGCGCCGTCCAATTTCCACGCGGCTCATAGCTGCTCATCCGCTGGGATTTACGCAGCCCGTCAAGCATAAAAAACACCGGCGGGCAATTGCCCGCCGGTGCTGTCGGAGCCGTCACGGCCCTCGGTTATTTCACGACCACTTCGGCCGTATCGTCCTTCAGGAGCGTCTCCACCTTCTGTCCTTTCCGCTGGTAAATCGTTCTGAGGTCGGGACACCCTGCACAATAGACCCCCTCCATTCTGGATGCGCACCCGCTGATATCGAACTCCGTGAACTTGTTCAGTCCGGCATAGATGAGCGCAAGCTCCGGATTGTTGCTGAGGTCTACGGAGAGCATGTTGCACGAAACGATATTCAACTCTTCCAACGCCGGATTGTGCGTCACGTCGATTTCGGTGATGTTACCGCTTCCGACCGACAGCCGCCGAAGCCCCGCCATCGCCGACACATCCACCGAAGGAATCCGCGTACCGGAACAATCCAGCACCTCCAGTCCGGAATTGTTGCTCAAATCCAACTCCGCCAACGCTTCGTTGCCGGAAACCGACAGTTCGCGGAGCGCCGCATTGGCCCTCACATCGACCGATGCCAGTCGGTTACTGCCGAGATTGAGCACCTCCAAAGCCGTATTGCCGGAGACATCCACCGCAGCCACCCCGTTCCAGGCGATATTCAGCTCCCGCAGCGCAGTATTCGCACGCACGTCAAGCGATTCCAGCTCGTTACGGCTGAGGTTGAGTACCTCCAGTTTCGTATTGGCCGACACATCCAGCCCCGTCAGCGGCCGCGTATGCTCGAAATCGCCGCAGAACTCGAAGGTCTTCAGGTTGGGGAAAGAGGCGATACCCTCGACGGAGGCGATTTCCCAATTCTCCGTTATCCGAATAGCGGTGACCTCCTCGGCCTCCGCTTTCGAAATGCGGCCGTCTTTGTCCTTATCGAACTGCTTTACCAGAAAGGCGGAAAAGAGCGGGTCGGGTATCTCCACATATTCCTCCTCCTCCAAGGAGCCTCCCGGGTTCCCGTTGTCATCGCCAGTTCCTGTGCCTCCTGCGGGTTCGGAACACCCCGCCAGCCAGAGGCATGACGAAGCGAACAACAGCCAAATGCTTTTTTCATCTGTTCAATAGGTTTTAAGGTTAAAAATACGATTCTCAGGAAACTTTTTCCGGCCGGAGAATTCCGGCCGGAAAAGTCGTAAGATAACGGTGTCCGTGTCACAATTCGAGGTTCACGTCGAACAGGCTCTACCCACGGCAGGCCCTCTCGCCGATTTCGGCCATGAAGGGGTCCGGGTCGAACTCCTCTACGTTGAAGACGCTGGGCTTCTTCCAGAGACCACGGGCGAACATCTCCGCCCCAAGCGCGGCAGGCACACCGGTCGTAAAGGCTGACCGCCTGCGTGCCGGTCTCCCGAAAGGCTTTCTCGTGGTCGCAGTTATTGTAGATGTAATGGCAAAGTACGTTCGCGGCCGTCCTTAACGCCCTGAATACGGCATCCTATCGAAGTCATGCCCGTATAGTGTTCGCCGAGCGATTTGGGGTCGGGCAGCACGGCCTTGAGGAACTGAATGGGCACTATCTCCACCCCGTTGTAGACGATGGGGTCGATGCGGGCCATGCCGATGTTCTGTATCACGCGCAGGTGCGTCAGGTACTCCTGTCCGAAAGTCATCCAGAAACGGGCCCGGCGGATGGAGGGATAGTGTTTCACGAGCGATTCGAGCTCCTCGTGATAGATAAGATACGACTCGCGCTCCCCTATCTCCGGATAGGTCAGCGGTTTGTGTATCTCGTGCGGAGCGGTCTCCACCCACTTGCCGTTCTCCCAGTACTTGCCGGGCTGCGTCACTTCGCGGATGTTGATTTCCGGGTTGAAGTTGGTGGCGAACGCCATGCCGTGGTTACCCGCGTTGCAGTCCACGATATCGAGGTAATGTATCTCGTCGAAGTGATGTTTGGCGGCATAGGCCGTGAATATGGAAGTGACGCCGGGGTCGAAGCCGCAGCCGAGGATGGCCGTAAGCCCTGCCTCGCGGAACCTGTCCTGATAGGCCCACTGCCATGAATATTCGAAATGGGCCTCCTCCTTGGGTTCGTAATTGGCCGTATCCAGATAGTTCACGCCGCATTCGAGACACGCGTCCATAATCGTCAGGTCCTGGTAGGGAAGCGCCACGTTGATGACGATATCCGGCCGGAAAGCCCGCATCAGCGCCGTCAGCTCCTCGACGCTGTCGGCATCCACCCGGGCCGTCTTAATCCTTCCTCCGCCCACCGCGGCGGCTATGTCGTCGGCCTTGCTCTTGGTACGGCTCGCCAACATGATTTCCGTACACACCGGACTGGCCGCCACCTTGTGCGCCACCACGGTTCCCACACCGCCGGCTCCGATTATCCGTACCTTGCTCATTGCTAAGTTATTTAATTGATTGGACAATTCAATCCTGTGCGGCACACCTGTCTGCCGTCTGACAAAGATATAATATATTCGACGAAATCCGAAAGCACATTTCAAACCGACACCCGGCGCGTATCCGCACTGGCAGGCAACCTGTCCGAACAAAGAGCCGCCGCGGCTGCGAAGGCCCGCGGAAGATGATTATCTTTGTACTCCGGACAACCCCGTACCCGGCATGAACTATCTGGAGACAATCGGTACGGCCGTAGGACTCGCATACCTGTGGCTCGAATACAGGGCCAGCATCTGGCTCTGGCTCGCCGGCATCGTCATGCCGGCCATCTACATCTTCGTCTATTACAGTTCGGGATTCTATGCCGACATGGCCGTCAACGTCTATTACCTCGGTGCCGGCATATACGGTTGGTTCATGTGGAGAAAACGGGGCGGTTCCGGCGAAGAGGCTCCCATCGCGAGGATGCCCCTCCGCCTCGTCGCGCCGCTCGCGTTCCTTACGGCCGCAGTGTTCGCCGCGACAGCCGCCGTGCTGGTGCACTTCACCGACAGCACAGTGCCCTACGGCGACAGTTTTACCACGGCGCTGAGCATTACCGCCCTGTGGATGCTCTCGCGCAAATATGCGGAGCAGTGGCTCGTGTGGATAGCGGTCGATATCGTCTCCGCAGGTCTGTACTTTTACAAGGGGCTCTGCCCACCGGAGTTCTCTATGCCCTGTATGCCGTCGCGGCAGTGGCGGGTTACTTCAAATGGTTAAAAATGATGAAAAATGGAAAGACGACACTTCCGGATGCCTGACGCCGCAACAGCGCCCGAAACGGTCATCCTCGCCGACGGCGAATACCCCGCGGAGGGATTCCCGCAGCACTCCTCGCCCAGGCCCGCTATGTGGTGTGCTGCGACGGGGCGGCCGACGCCTATACCGCCCGCGGCGGCATCCCGTCGGCCATCGTGGGCGACGGCGACTCCATCAGCCGCACGACGGCCCAGCGGTTCCGGGACATCCTGCACATTGTCCCCGACCAGGAGACCAACGACCTTACGAAAGCTTTCTCTCCTTCTGCATGGAACAGGG
>VOFD01001832.1_pt1 | contig 15311 bp, 29 predicted proteins | sample 5384101 | NCBI WGS metagenome assembly VOFD01 (sample SAMN12384723, study PRJNA508395) | human gut metagenome | isolation source: healthy gut C | host: Homo sapiens
AATGTAAGTGAAAAAATGGAGTATGCAATGTTGGACTGTATTGCATACAGCCTTTTGGATAACCTTGATTATTGTAATGAAGTATATTTCAGAAGTAATGATGAGATATACGAAAGCAAATATATATATATGAATCATGATGAACCATATATATCAAAGTAACCGTCGGAGGATATGTTTTGAGCAATGTAATTATTATAGGTGCAGGAGCCGCAGGAATGATGGCAGCTTATGCTGCGAGTGCTGCCGGACATAACGTAACAATAATAGAAAAAAGAATGAAAAATGCGGTAAGAAGATTTATATTACCGGTAAAGGCCGCTGTAATCTTACTAATAATTGTGAAACCGGTGATTTTTTTGAAAAGGTTGTAACGAATCCAAAATTTCTTTACAGTCCTATATATATGCTTGCACCTTGGCAGACTATAGAATTGTTTTCCGATGTTCTTAAGCTTCCGGTTAAAACGGAACGCGGCGGGAGGGTTTTCCGGTGTCGGACAAATCTTCTGATGTTATAAAGGCGCTTACAACTGCGCTTAAGAAATATAAAGTTAATATAATGCTAAATACAGCGGTAAAAGATATTCTGATTGAAAGCGGCAGAGTGACAGGGGTGAGTACAGATTCCGGCATATATAATTCCGATGCAGTCATTATTGCTACAGGAGGACTTGCTTATCCTCAGACAGGCTCAACCGGAGACGGATATGCATTTGCAAAAAAGCAGGACATACCGTCACCAAAACGTATCCTGCACTTGTACCGTTTAACGTAAAGGAGGACTGGCCTAAAGAACTTATGGGGCTTTCTTTGCGAAATGTTTCGGTTACATTAAAAAAGATAATAAAAATCTCTACAGCGATTTCGGAGAAATGCTTTTTACTCATTTTGGCGTTAGCGGACCGCTTATACTTACAGCCGGCAGTTATCTTACCGATTATATAATAAAGGGCGATATAGACATGTATATAGATTTAAAGCCTGCTCTTCGGAAGCGGAACTGGACGCCAGAATTATAAGGGATTTTAATGAATCAAAGAATGTTCATTTTCTAATTCTTTGAAAAAGCTTTTTGCCTCACAGACTTATTGACGTCGTTGTAAAGTTGTCGGGAATTGACGCATACAAACCGGTTAATTCCGTTACTGCAAAGGAAAGGAAAAAGCTTGTTGATATATTGAAAAATCTTCCGGTGACAATAACCGGTGCAAGAGGTTATAATGAAGCAATAATAACGCGCGGCGGAGTAAATGTTAATGAAATTAATCCGCAGACTATGGAATCAAAGCTTGTAAAGAATCTGTATTTTGCAGGTGAAGTTATAGATACCGACGCTGTTACGGGCGGATTTAATCTTCAGATAGCATGGTCTACCGGATATACCGCCGGAATGAGCATACACGATTAAAAAGAAAGGGTGAATATTTTATGGGATACGCTATGGTTATTGACGGACCTGCTGGCGCAGGAAAAAGCACTATTGCCAAGCTTGCTGCAAAGGAGTTAGGACTGATATATATAGATACGGGCGCTATGTACAGAGGAGTCGCATTATATTTTATTGATAATAATATTGATTATACGGATGAAAATGAAGCGAAAAAAAGCGTGTGATAATATTGACATTACGATTAAATATGAAAGCGGTATGCAGCAGCTTATTTTAAACGGCAATAATGTAACTTCGCTTATCAGGCAGGAGCAGGTCGGAAAAGCAGCGTCAGCCGTTGCAAAACATTTATGCGTAAGAGAAAAGCTTGTAGAACTTCAAAGGCGTCTTGCCGAAGATAATAATGTTATCATGGACGGAAGGGATATTGGTACAAAAGTTCTTCCGAACGCCAATCTAAAAATATATCTTACCGCATCTTCTATGGTGCGCGCAGAAAGAAGGTACAATGAGCTTAAAGCTAAAAATATTGAATGTGATATTAATGAAATAGAAAAAGATATAATAGCACGTGATACAGAGGACATGAACAGGGAAATATCGCCGTTAAGACAGGCTCCCGACGCTATGCTTCTTGATACGTCTGATATGAATATAGATGAAGTTGTATCATATATAAAAAATATTTACAGGGAGAGTTTGCATTGAAAGAAGTGAAACTTGCAAAAAGCGCAGGATTCTGTTTCGGAGTAAAAAGAGCCGTTGATATAGTATACAAAGAAGTTGAATCAGGAGGCGGTATATATACTTACGGTCCGATTATTCATAATGAAGAAGTAGTTAATGACCTTAAGAAAAAAGGCGTATCAGTTATAAATAGTGAAAATGAACTGGATAAAATATCCGACGCCACAGTTATTATACGAGCTCACGGAGTGCCGCGCGAAATATATTCCCGCCTTGAAAATAATAACGTAAGAATTATAGACGCTACATGTCCGTTTGTTAAAAAAAAATACACAGAATCGTTGATAAACATTCTTCAGACGGTGAAACAATAGTCATAATCGGCAATGCAAATCATCCTGAAGTTATGGGGATAAAAAGCTGGTGCAAGGGAACTTCATATGTTGTTTCATCCAAAGAAGATTTAGACAATCTGCACTTTTCGGACGGTGAAAAAGTGTGTATTGTAGCACAAACAACATATAATATTAATTATTTTGAAGAATTGGTTGAAATTTTAAGAAAAAAGAGTGTATGATATTATTGCTGTGAATACTATATGCAATGCTACAGAAGAACGGCAAACTGAAGCTAAAAGCTTGGCTTCGGAATCCGATGCTATGATTGTTATCGGAGGGAGACAAAGTTCTAACACACAAAAAGCTTTATCAGATATGTAAGGACGAATGTGAATGTACCCAGTATATTCAGACTCTTTCCGATTTGAAACTCGAAGACCTAGAATCTGTCCGTAGCGTGGGAATTACTGCAGGGGCATCTACCCCTAACAAAATTATTGAGGAGGTTTGGCAGACATGTCAGAAGAAAATTTTGCAGAATTACTAGAAGAATCATTAGTCACAATCCATAATGGTGCGATTGTAGAAGGGACAGTTATTGGCGTTAAGGAAGACGAGATCATCCTGAATATCGGTTATAAAGCAGACGGTATTATAACACGTAACGAGTACAGTAATAAGCCGGTTGACCTTACAAGTGCTGTTAAAGTGGGCGACAAGATGCAGGCAAAGGTACTTAAAGTGAATGATGGTGATGGTCAGGTGCTTCTTACATATAAGAGAATTGCCATTGAACAGAGCAACAAACGCCTTGAGGAGGCTTACAATAACAAAGAAGTTATTAAAGCATCTGTGACTAAAGTGCTTGACGGCGGACTTACAGTAATGATAGATGAATCAAAGGTATTTATTCCTGCAAGTCTTGTGTCAGATGTATTTGAAAGAGACCTTACAAAATATCAGGATCAGGAGATTGAGTTTGTTCTTACTGAATTCAATCCAAGAAAAAAGAAGGATAATAGGTGACAGAAAGCAGCTTCTTGTTGCTGAAAAGCAGAAGAAGCAGGAAGAGCTGTTTGCAAGAATCGCTCCGGGAATGGAAGTTGACGGTGTTGTAAAGAACATTACTGATTTTGGTGCATTTGTTGACCTTGGCGGCGCTGACGGACTTTTACATATCTCAGAGATGTCATGGGGAAGGATTGAGAATCCTAAAAAGTTCCTTAAAGTCGGACAGACTCTTCATGTTCTTATAAAAGATATTAAAGAAACCAAGATTGCACTTAGCCTTAAGTTTGAACGTGACAATCCATGGAAAGATGCTGCAAGCAAATATTCTGTTGGAAAAGTTGTTACAGGAAAAGTTGCAAGGATGACTAATTTCGGTGCGTTTATTGAACTTGACACCGGAGTTGATGCACTTCTTCATGTATCTCAGATTGCAAGAGAGCATATTGAAAAGCCATCAGATGTTCTTAACATCGGTGACGAAATAACTGCAATGGTTGTTGACTTCAAAGAAGAGTCTAAGAAAATCAGCCTCAGCATTAAGCAGCTTCTTATTGCAGAAGAGAGAATAAGGAAGATGCAGAGGAAGTTTCAGAATAATTATTAATAACAACTAGTCTTGTGGCGTCTGCATATTATCAGACGCCACATTTTATGCTTTAAGTATACATAATCGGAGGAATCGGTATGGAATATATAAAGGTTGCTGTAGATGCAATGGTGGAGATAACGCTCCCGGAGAAATAATCAAAGGAAGCGTTATGGCTTTAGCAAAAAATGATAAAGTAAGTGTTGTTCTCGTCGGAAAAGAAAACGACATATATACTGAATTAAAAAAAATATCAGTATGACGAATCCCGATTATCGGTTGTTAATGCAACGGAAGTTATCGGTTTCAATGAGCCGCCTGCCGTAGCAGTCAGAAGAAGAAAAAAGATTCTTCAATTGTTGTTGCAATGAAGCTTGTAAAGAACGGTGATGCCGATGCGTTTGTATCTGCAGGAAGCACAGGAGCCATACTTGTAGGAGGGCTCGGTTATATAGGAAGAATTAAAGGTGTTGAGAGGACGCCTCTTGCAACAGTTATTCCTACAGAAAAGGGAGGTTCTCTTCTTATAGACTGCGGCGCTAATGTTGATGCACGCCCAAGCCATCTTGTTCAGTTTGCGCAGATGGGTTCATTATATATGAAATATTTATGTGGTACAGACAATCCTAAGGTTGGCATTGTCAATATAGGTACCGAAGAAGAAAAAAGGCAATGCGCTTGTTAAAGAAACTTTTCCTCTGTTAAAAGAATGCGATGGTATCAATTTCTGCGGCAGTGTAGAGGCCAGAGATATTCCAAAGGGAGAATTTGACGTCGTTGTATGTGAAGGTTTTGTCGGAAATGTCATTCTTAAGCTCTATGAAGGACTTGCAACTACACTTATGCATAAGATTAAAGACGGAATGATGTCTACAAAAATAAGTACATTAGGCGCGCTTCTTTCAAAGAAGGCACTTAAAAATACATTAAAATCATTTGATGTTTCAGAATATGGCGGAGCGCCGCTTTTAGGTCTTAAGAACCTTGCCGTTAAAACACACGGAAGTTCTGAAGCAATAGAGATATGTAATTCAATTATTCAATGCGTATCTTTTGTAAATAATAATATAAATGATAAAATCAAAGAATGTCTGACAAAGGAAGTATAGCATGAATAACCGTACTGAATTAGAGAATATAATAGGTTATACATTTAATAATAAAAATCAACTCCGGCTTGCACTTACACACAGCTCATATGCCAACGAAAACGGCATGGGCAAATATGCACATAATGAGAGAATTGAATTTTTAGGCGACGCGGTACTTGAACTTATTTCAAGTGATTTTCTCTTTAAAGAATATCCTGATATGCAGGAAGGCGATATGACAAAGCTCCGTTCAAAGCTTGTATGTGAAGATGCACTTTCGTTTTTTGCAAAGCAGATAGGACTTGGCAGGTTTTTGTATCTTGGTAAAGGTGAGGAGCATACCAACGGAAGAGAACGTAAATCTATTCTCTGCGACGCATTTGAATCTTTAATTGGCGCTATATATATAGATGGCGGAATGAAAGCTGCAACAAAATTTGTCAAGAGATTCGTTCTTAGTGATATTGAACAGAAAATGTATATGTTTGATTCCAAGACAACTCTTCAGGAAATGGTGCAGGCAAGGTATGGCGTAGGAGTTGTATATAAGGTACTGGAAGAAAGCGGGCCTGAACACAATAAATCATTCAGAATTGCAGTATATATAAAAGATAAACTAATGGGCGAAGGCTTCGGCCACAGTAAAAAGAAGCTGCGAAAGAGGCAGCATACCAGACTATTCTCATGCTCAACAGCACAGATGACCGGGGGGTAAGGAATGTATCTTAAAAGTATTGAAGTAAATGGCTTCAAGTCATTTGCGGACAGACTGATTTTTCAATTTAAAGACGGAATCACCGGAATAGTAGGTCCTAACGGAAGCGGTAAGAGTAATGTTGCCGATGCTGTCAGGTGGGTTCTTGGTGAACAGAGTGCAAAAGCAGCTCAGAGGCTCAAAAATGGAAGATGTCATATTTTCCGGGACAGAAACAAGACGGGCCATGGGCTCCTCTTATGTTGCAATAACATTTGATAATTCCGATAAAGCCCTGCCTATAGATTATGATGAAGTTACAGTTGCAAGACGTGTATACCGCTCAGGAGAAAGCGAATATCTTATTAACGGCAGCACATGTCTTTTTAAAAGATGTTAAAGAGATGTTCTTTGATACCGGTATCGGAAAAAGAAGGTTATTCCATCATCGGGCAGGGACAGATTGACAAAATATTAAGCGGAAAACCTGAAGACAGAAGAGAGTTTTTTTGACGAAGCCGCAGGAATTGTAAAATACAAAGAAAAGAAAGGCGGAGACTGTTAAAAATCTTGAGTCAGAACGTCAGAACCTTTGTAAGAGTAAATGATATTCTTGCTGAACTTGAACTTCAGGTAGGTCCGTTAAAAACAGTCAGAAAAAGCAAGAACATATCTTGATTTACGTGAAGAACTAAAATCAAAAGATATAAGTATGTTCATTATGGAATATGACAGGCTTAACGCTGAACTTGAAGGTATGAAAAAAAGCAGGATACAGCGGACTCTGAGCTTAAAGAAGCCGGCGATGCTTATGCATTAAGCAGAAGTACACTCGATGAACTCGAAAAAGTTATAGAAGATAACTCAATAGAACTGGAGAACAGCATTAATACAGTCAATAATAACAGACTGAAATCGGAAAAGCTGGACGGTGAAATCAAGCTTTTCATACAGCAGATTGAATCTTTATCGGGAAATGAACGTCAATTTCAGGAACGTATAGAAAAAACTTAACGATACGTTTAAAGCACAGGAAGATGAGAAAAAAAGGCGCTTACCGTTCAAAAAGATGAAAACGAAAAGCAGCTTAAAGACTGTGAAGACAAGAAATCTGCCAGAGAAGATGAAATTAACGGGCTTTTCTCTAAAATAAAATCAAAAGAAGACGAAACTGACGAATGTAATCAGTCAATAATAAGATTAATAAATAATTCATCTGAGCTTAAAGCTGAACAGAAAAAATATGAAACTATGCTTGAACAAAACTCTATTAAAAAGCAGAGATGAACCAAAGCCTGTTCAGGCTTAAAACTGCCGTACGTACTGCTTCAGATGAACTTAACATTATTAAAGAACAAAACGATTCCTGTAAAAAAAGCATTGATGAGCTTCAGGAAAAAATTAAAGGCAAAAGATATAACCTTCATGAAAACGATAGAAAAAGAAGAGAACATGAAGCTCTATATCAGGAGCAGCAGAAGCAATATATGAAAGCTGAATCAGAGCTAAGTACACTTAATAATCTTGCAGAAAGATATGAGGGTTTTGGTTTAAGCGTAAAAAAGTAATGGAAAAGAAGAATACAATAAAAGGTATCATAGGAGTTGTATCGGATATTATTTCGGTTGATGAAAAATATGAGACTGCAGTCGAAATCGCTCTCGGAGGCAATATCCAGAATATAGTAACAGATACTTCAGCTACAGCAAAGAAGCTTGTTGAATACCTTAAGGCAAATAAGCTCGGAAGAGCGACATTTCTTCCGATATCAGACATTACAGCCGACGCCGACTATGATTCTTCGCTTGGAAAAGAAAAAGGGGTGCTTGGTCCGGTATCAGATTTTGTTAAAACAAAAAGAATATTCCGAGATAATAAAATATCTTATGGGGAGATTTATACTTGTTGATAATATAGATAACGCCCTTGCGCTTGCAAAAGAAATACAGACATACACTCCGTATAGTCACACTTGAAGGAGAATTTTTAAACGTAGGCGGTTCAATATCAGGCGGTTCATTTAAAAACAAGAGCAACCTTCTTGGAAGAAACCGAGAAATAAAAGAACTCACAGAAAAAGTTTCTGCCCTTAAGAAAGAAATGAATGATACCAAGTCAGTAATATCAGATTTTGCAGATGAATATAAGGAGTTGTCCGATATTATTGCAAAGCTTAATACAGAACGCGAGAATCTCCTTATAGAATATAATACCGTTAAAATTAAATATGAACAGGCAAAACAGGCACTTGCCAAACGAAACGATGAGTATTTGCAGGCAGTAAAAAGTACCGGAAGCATAGAAACAGAAAAAAATAATATACTTTCATCACTTGATGCATTAAAAGAGAAGCTTATGCAAAATGAAGCTGACACAAACAAATGCAAAGAAAGAATAAATGAACTGTCGGCTGAACTTGAAAGCGATAAGAGTATGCGCTCAAAGCTGCATGATATTATTAACCGGTTAAGCCTTGACCGCACCTCATTTATACAGACTCTTGGGTTTATTGAAGAAAAGCTTACAAGATGCATACAGATGATGGAACAGACCAGAATTGAGATACATAACATATCTGATACCAGAAAACAGACCAAGTCAGATATTGTTAAGAAAAAAGATGATATAGAAGCTGTTAAGGAGTCAATTAAAGGGCTTAATACTGAAAATGAAGCGCTTACCGGACGAATTAACGAGCTTAAGGAAACACAGGCTGTCCTTTCAGACAACAGAAAGAATATGCAGGAAAAAGAGAAAAACTTGCCGACAGACGTAATGAGCTTGAAAAGGAACAGATTCGTTTAAGCAATCAGGCTGAAAAGCTTCAGGGGCAGTTTGATTCTCTTACTCTTTATATGTGGAATGAGTATGAGCTTACATACAGAAGTGCAAAAGATAATAATATTGTTACAGACATTCCATATAATGAACTTAAGAGCCAGACTCAGGCGCTTCGTAAAAAGATTAAGAGCCTGGGTGACGTTAATGTTAATTCTATCGAAGAATACATTAATGTATCTGAGCGTTATACTACAATGAAGAAGCAGCATGATGATATTATAGAATCTGAAAAAGGCTTCTTTCATTCATTGATGAACTCGATGAAAAAATGCGGATAAGGTTTACAGAAGAATTTGACAAAATCAATAAGCAGTATAACATTGTATTTAAAGAATTATTCGGCGGCGGAGAGGTGTACTTGAGCTTACTGAGGATGAAGACATTCTGGATGCGGGAATTCGTATAATTGCCCAGCCTCCGGGAAAAACGCTGAAAAGCGTTTCAATGTTGTCAGGCGGTGAAAAAGCTTTATCTGCAATTGCAATACTGTTTGCTATACAGAACCTTAAACCGTCTCCGTTCTGTCTGCTTGATGAGATTGAAGCCGCGCTTGATGATTCTAATGTAAAGAGATTTGCAAATTACTTAAATAAATTAAAAAAGAATCACAATATATTGTAATAACACACAGGCAGGGGAACAATGGCTGCCGCAGATACCCTGTATGGTATAACAATGCAGGAAAAAGGCGTATCCACACTTGTATCCGTTGATTTGGTCGAACAAGGTGTGAAATAATCAACGCATTTATATGTCAGAAAAAAAGGATTTTTCAGCCGCTTAAAAGGCGGACTTACAAAGACAAAGAGAACCTTGTCAAAGGAATTGATTCACTATTTAACGGTTTTTCCGAAATTGACGACGAATTTTATGAAGAACTTGAAGAAACACTTATAATGGCAGACCTTGGAATTAATGTTACGAATGAAATAACCAAAGGCCTTAAGGAAAAGGTTAAGGAAAATAAAATAAAAAGAAACAAAAGAATGCAAACAGCTTTTATTGATACTATTAAAGAACAGATGAAGGTTGACGAAACTGCATATGAATTTGAAAACAGGAAATCTGTTGTGCTTATGATAGGCGTAAACGGCGTCGGTAAAACAACTACGGTTGGTAAGCTTGCAGGACAGTTAAAGGAAAATAAAATAAAAAAAAAGTCATGGTTGCAGCCGCAGATACTTTCAGGGCTGCGGCTATAGAGCAATTGACTGAATGGGCACACCGTGCTAATGTAGATATAATTGCCGGAAGCGAAGGTTCAGACCCTGCAGCAGTTGTTTTTGATGCGGTAAATGCAGCAAAGGCACGTAATGTAGATGTACTTATATGCGATACTGCCGGAAGACTTCATAATAAAAAGAATCTTATGGAAGAACTCAGAAAAATAAGCCGTATTATTAACAGAGAGTATCCTGAAGCTTTAGTTGAAACGCTTATCGTACTTGACGGAACAACCGGTCAGAACGCTTTGATGCAGGCAAGGCAGTTTAGTGAAGTGGCAGATATATCAGGTATAGTTCTGACAAAGCTTGACGGTACGGCAAAAAGGCGGCATCGCCATTGCGATACAGTCAGAGATGGATATTCCTGTAAAATATATCGGAATAGGCGAAACAATAGACGATTTGCAGAAATTCGACCCTGAGTCTTTCGTTAATGCATTATTTGAAGTACCAAGATAGGTTAATAACACTGCTGTATGCAGGAATAAACATAAGGACGTAGATAATATGAAAAATAATTTTATCATCCTGAACTTCTCCAGACGCCTGAGGGAGTACGGGATATATACGGTGCAGAGTGCGCTGCAAAAAGAAAATGTCCAGCGCAGTATACAGGAAATAATAAATAATTACGGCTTTGAATATATTCAGGCGCCGGCATTTGAATATTTCGATATATTTAACAAGGAACGCGGAAGCGTTGCATCTAATGTAATGTTCAAGTTTTTTGACAGAGATAATAATACTCTTGTTTTAAGACCTGATATTACCCCTTCAATTGCAAGGAGTGTAGCAAAGTATTATGAAGATGAAAATATGCCGATTCGACTGTGCTATACCGGCAACACCTACACTAACAGCTACAGTCATCAGGGTAAATTAAAGGAAACGACTCAGGTTGGCGCAGAGCTTATTAACGATGATACATCAGACGCTGATGCCGAAATGATTGTAATGACAATTGAGTGTCTGTTAAAAGCCGGGCTTACCGAATTTCAGATAGACGTAGGACACGCAGATTTCTTTAACGGCATTGCAGAGTGTGCGGGACTCAATCCTTTACAGATAAAAGAGCTGAAGGAAATGCTGATGAATAAAAATGTATTTGCAATCAAGCAGTATCTTGCCGATATTCCTATTGATGAAAATACAAAGGAACTGCTGGCCAAAATGCCTGAAATGTTCGGAAACAACAACTATATAGAATTTGCGCGTGCAAAAGTCTGTAATGAAAAAGTCGCTTAAAGCGCTCGACCGTCTTGAAAAATTATATAATAATTGACAGCTATGGCTGTTCACAGTATGTCAGTCTTGACTTTGGAATGATAAGTTCATATACGTATTATACCGGAATAATATTCAGGGCGTATACATATGGGACAGGCGAACCCGTTGCGACAGGAGGCAGATATGACAGTCTTCTTTCGCAGTTCGGTCACGATGGCGCGGCTATCGGTGTTGCCATATGTATCGACCAGCTTATGCTTGCAATGCAGCGTCAGAAAATTGCAGTATCCGGCATAGAGCCCGTTACAATAATGCTTTATGAGCCTTCTGAAAGAAATGCAGCGATAGCTACTGCATCAAGACTCAGAAATGATGGAATGAGAATCAGCATGTTAAGAAAAAGCCATAATAAGGATATTAATACATATATAGAATATGCAAAACGTATAAGAGTTGCGGATATTATATTTATTAAAGATTCACTTAATGCATCTGTTGTTGAAACTGCGACAGGAAAGGAAAGCCGGATAGCGTTAAATGAGCTTACAAAAAGGAGGTTCTTTCATGAGATACATAACATTTGCTCTGGCAAAAGGAAGACTTGCAAAGAAAACAATGAACCTTCTTGAACAGATGGGTATATTCTGCGAGGAAATGAAAGACGAAAAGACAAGAAAGCTTATATTTGTCAATGAAGAATTAAAGTTGAAATTTTTTCCTTGCAAAGGCGTCTGACGTTCCTACTTATGTTGAATATGGTGCGGCCGACATAGGAGTAGTCGGAAAAGACACAATACTTGAAGAGGGAAGAAAACTGTACGAGGTATTAGACCTTGGCTTCGGAAAATGCAGAATGTGCGTATGCGGACCCAAGGAAGCAAGAGAACTTCTTAACCATAAGCAGCTTATCCGCGTCGGAAGCAAGTATCCTTCCATTGCAAAAGATTATTTTTATCATAAGAAGCATCAGACTGTAGAGATAATTAAGCTTAACGGTTCTGTTGAACTTGCTCCGATTGTAGGACTTTCAGAAGTAATCGTTGATATTGTTGAGACAGGTTCTACACTTAAAGAAAATGGTCTTTGTGTACTCGAAGAAATATGTGAATGCTCAGCTCGTATGGTTGTAAATGAAGTCAGCATAAAAATGGAGCAGGAACGTATACTTGAAATCATTAACGGTCTTAAAAATATAACTGAGGCCGGACAATAAAAGGAGAGGTTTCCCTATGAAAATACTTAATCTTAATGATTCGGTTAAAAAGATATATTAAACGCCTTAAAAACACGAAGTCATTCAGGTAATGACGATTTCACAAAAACCGTTTCAGATATAATTGAAAATGTAAAGGCAAATGGCGATAAGGCCGTATTTGAATATACTAAAAATTTGACGGTGCATCTGTGGATAAAGATAACTTCATAGTTTCAAAAGAAGAGATAGAAGAAGCATATTCTCTCGTTTCCGACAGACTTTGTGAAATTATCAGAAAGTCCATCGCCAACATAAAGAGCTTTCATGAAAAGCAGCTCAGACAAAGCTGGTTTTCAACTGAAAACGGTATAATCCTAGGTCAGCGCGTTCTTCCGCTTGAGACTGTCGGACTGTATGTTCCGGGCGGAAAAGCAGCTTATCCTTCATCAGTTCTTATGAATGTTGTACCGGCAAAGGTTGCAGGCGTTAAGAATATACAGATAGCAACACCGGTAGGAAAAGACGGAAAGATTTCACCTAACACTCTTGTAGCTGCAAATGAAGCAGGCGCGGATATAATATATAAAATGGGCGGCGCACAGGCAATAGCAGCGTTTGCTTACGGAACCGAATCCGTTAAAAAGGTAGATAAAATATGCGGTCCGGGCAATATTTTTGTTGCTCTTGCAAAAAAAAGCCGTATATGGAAATGTAAGCATTGATTCAATTGCCGGACCTAGTGAGATTCTTGTTCTTGCAGACGAAACAGCCAACCCTACTTATGTTGCAGCAGACCTTTTATCTCAGGCAGAGCATGATGAAATGGCGTCGGCAATACTTGTAACAACAAGCAAAGAACTTGCCTATAATGTTAAATCCGAGATTGAACGTTTTATGAATATTCTTGAGCGAAAAGAGATTATTTCTCATTCAATTGAAGATTACTGTTATATAATAATTGCAGATAATATGGAAGATGCAATTGATATTACCAACGATATTGCATCAGAGCATCTTGAAATTATAACAAAGAATCCGTTTGATACGATGACATATGTTAAAAATGCAGGCGCAATATTCCTTGGTGAATACAGCAGCGAGCCTCTTGGAGATTATTTTGCAGGGCCTAACCATGTACTTCCTACTAACGGAACCGCAAGATTTTTTCTCACCGCTTAGCGTAGATGATTTTATCAAGAAATCAAGCGTCATATCATATTCAAAAGAAGCGCTTCAGCCTGTTTATAAAGATATAGTTGATTTTGCAATCGCAGAAGGACTTACCGCACATGCAAACTCCATAGCGGCAAGATTTGAAAACAGGTAGTAATACTGTAATAGTTCAGCCTATGCCATTCGCAATCTCGCACTTCGTGCTTCAAAGCTTGCTATCGCAAGCGACATGGCGCTGATGCGCTTTTCATATTCCGTTATTCATCTAACGATATTGAGCGTGAAGAATTCTTAAGTATGCTTAAGGACCTTGTCGCGATTATCGAAGTTCCTATTATAGCAGGAATATATTTTGAACATCCTGACGATGCTAAGAAGGCATTTAATACAGGCGTATCAAAGATTGCCATCCAGAATAAGAAGCTTAATGATTATGATGCATTTGATAAAGCTATTAAAATGTTTGGCGCTGAAAATGTATTTTTGGAAATGGATGAAAAAGAATTTATAGAATCTGAATACAGCGCTTATTCATATATTGTTAAGCATTTATCTTTATGTGATGAATTTATTAATAAGGCATCCTCTTCAGATTGTCAGATAATGCTGCGTGACAGTTTGAGAAAATGACATGGTAAGCCTTTTAAGTATCAAAAATGTAAAAGCGCTGTCGACCAATGCATGGATTAATAATGACTTGACATTTATAAAAAAGAGCTTTCAAAATCGGGCCTTAATATGAATGTAATTACCAACATGCTTTCATTTGAAGACTTTAAGACCGATGCTAACGGACTTATTCCGGTTATTGCTCAGGATTATAAGACAGATGAGGTTCTTATGCTTGCTTATATGAACGAAGAAGCTTTTTAAGCATACAATAGAAACCGGCAAAATGACATATTTCAGCCGCAGCCGTAATCAGTTATGGTGCAAGGGCGAAACTTCCGGGCATTTCCAGTATGTAAAGAAGCTTTATATAGACTGCGATAATGATACGATACTTGCAAAGGTCAACCAAATCGGTGCAGCCTGCCATACAGGTAACAGAACCTGCTTTTTCACAGAGCTTACATGATATAATAGTCGCAGAGGAAAACCAAGCGGCTCCGAAGAAGACATTTGGTTTTCCTGCGGCATTAACGAGCAAACGTCCGATGAAATCGGACAAAAAGCGCGAAAGCGCGGTTTGCGAGTGTAGGTGATATAATGAGCCTTGCGACGGTCTGCGCTTGCGCAAGCCGGCATAAGGCGAACACACACACCGAGACGCCAGTCGAGGTGATATAATTACAACAGTAAAATAATAATAACAGATTATTCAGGAGGGATATTTAATAATGAACATGTTTTTATCTGATATTTCAATGGGGCTTGGAACAGCTTATTTAAGTCAAATCATAAAAATGATTATGTATATAGGAGTAGCAGCTATAGGTATTTTTTGTAGGAATAAGACTCAGAAAGAATAAGAATGCAAAAAATGAGCAGTAAAGAAGAAAGAGAATTAAAAAAGCTTAAACGTAAAGAAGCTGAACATGAACGTCTTTTAAAAAATGATGGAATTTGAACATACTTACGGGGAATTTGATTATATATGCGGTATTGATGAAGCCGGGAGAGGTCCTCTTGCAGGTCCTGTTGTTGCCGGGGCTGTAATTCTTCCGAAAGAATGTTTTATTGAGTATCTCAATGATTCCAAAAAATTAAGCGAAAAGCGAAGAGAAGCATTGTTTGATGAAATAAATGAGCGCGCTTTGGCAGTAGGAGTAGGAATAGTCTCGCCACAGGTTATTGACGAAATCAATATATTAAACGCAACCTACGAAGCAATGCGGCAGGCAATACAC
>VOFD01002703.1_pt1 | contig 15305 bp, 30 predicted proteins | sample 5384101 | NCBI WGS metagenome assembly VOFD01 (sample SAMN12384723, study PRJNA508395) | human gut metagenome | isolation source: healthy gut C | host: Homo sapiens
GCAGCCGTTGGTGGATGCCTACACAGAATATCGGAAATGTCAGGAAACCGTAGAAGACAGTCTCGCCATGCTGGAGAGCGAGTCTGATGATGAGATGCGTGAGATGCTGAAGGAAGAGATGTCTGACGCGAAGAAGCGGATCATAGAGCTGGAACAGGAGATGAAGATCCTGCTTCTGCCCAAGGATCCTAATGATGAGAAGAACGTTATCGTGGAGATCCGTGCCGGCGCAGGTGGAGATGAGGCAGCTCTGTTCGCAGCTGAGGTCTATCGGATGTATGTGCATTATGCAGAGTCCAGACGCTGGAAGACGGAGATCGTGGAGTGCGACGAGATCGGAATCGGCGGAATGAAGAGCGTGACCTTTAGGATCCAGGGACAGGGCGCGTATTCCGTAATGAAATATGAGTCTGGCGCAGCGTGTGCCGGAGACAGAGTCCGGTGGACGTATCCACATCAACGATCAGTGTGGCAGTGATGCCGGAGGTGATGAGGATATTGATATCAAGATCGAGGACAAAGATATCCGTATCGACGTTATGCGTGCATCCGGTAACGGTGGGACAGTGTCAACACACAGACTCAGCAGTACGTCTGACGCATTATCCTGACAGGAATGGTATACAGCCAGACAGAGAAATCACAGCTCCAGAATAAAGAAAAGGCATTTGCACTTACTTCGTGCAAAGCTGTATGATATTGAACAGCAGCAGAGACATGATGCGGAGGCAGAGATGCGCCGAGCCAGATCGGTACCGGAGACCGTTCGAGAAGATCCGTACTTCCCAACTTCCCACAGGGACGTGTGACCGATCACCGGATCAACCTGACACTGTATAAACTTGATAAGATCATGAATGGAGATATCCAGGAGATCATCGATGCCCGTATCGCAGCCGATCAGGCAAAAGAAGCTGGCAAATATGAACGATTAAGGTCTTTGCCTGTCAGATGACCTTATAAAAAATATATTAAGTAGGATAGTAAGGAGCAAAACATGGGAAAATATTTTGGAACAGACGGCGTGGAGGAGAAGCAAAACGTAAATCTGACCGTTGAGCATGCCTACAAAGTAGGTCGTTTCCTTTATTGGTACTATGGCGGGAACACAAAGCACAGGTTGTGATCGGAAAAGACACGAGACGCTCCAGCTATATGTTTGAGTACTCACTTGTTGCAGGTCTGACAGCGTCCGGTGCAGATGTGTATCTGCTTCATGTAACGACGACCCCCAGCGTATCTTATGTGGTAAGGACCGAAGGCTTTGACTGGGCGGCATCATGATCTCTGCCAGCCACAACCCGTTCTATGATAATGGAATCAAGATCATGAACGGCAACGGCTACAAGCTGGAAGCAGATGTGGAGCAGAAGATCGAGGATTATATTGATGGCAAGACCGAAGAGATCCCATTTTGCAACCAGAGAAAAAAATATCGGACGCACGGTGGACTTTTCTGCAGGCCGTAACCGTTACATCGGCTATCTGATTCCTGCCCACACGTTCCTTCAAGACCATGCGTGTAGGACTTGACTGCTCCAACGGAAGTGCATCTTCCATTGCCAAGAGTGTATTTGATGCACTGGGGGCTAAGACCTATGTGATCAACAACGAACCGGACGGAACCAACATCAACCGTGACTGCGGATCCACCCATATCGAGGGACTGCAGGCATTTGTAAAAGAAAAAAGGACTGGATGTAGGATTCGCTTATGACGGAGACGCAGACCGCTGCCTGGCAGTAGATGAAAATGGAAATGTGATCGATGGAGACCTGATCCTCTATGTGTGTGGTAAATATCTCAAAGAGATCGGACAGCTCAAGGATGATATGATCGTTACCACCGTCATGTCCAATATTGGTCTGTACAAGGCATGCGACAAAGTTGGACTTCATTACCAGCAGACCAAGGTCGGCGATAAATATGTATTTGAAAATATGATGGAGAACGGCTATCGTCTGGGCGGTGAGCAGTCTGGCCATATTATTTTCAGCAAACATGCGACTACAGGTGACGGTATCCTGACTTCCCTGAAGATCATGGAAGTGCTGCTGGAGAAGAAGACGACACTGGGAACACTGGCATCTGAGGTGAAGATCTATCCACAGCTGCTGGAGAACTTACGAGTGACTGACAAGAAAGCAGTGCTGGAGCATCCGGCGGTAAAAGAAGTGATCGAACAGGTGAAAGAAGATCTGGGAAGCGACGGACGTATCCTGGTGCGTGAGAGCGGTACGGAGCCGCTGCTGCGTGTCATGGTAGAGGCAACCACCCAGGAGCTTTGCAAAGAATATGTTGGAAAAGTAATTGAAACTATGAAGAGTATCATGTAGGAATACAGGAGGGGAAACATGAGAAAAACAACACTGGTAGTTATGGCAGCAGGAATCGGCAGTCGTTTCGGCGGCGGGATCAAACAGCTGGAGCCAGTAGGACCATCCGGTGAGATCATTATGGACTATTCGATCCATGATGCCCTGGAAGCAGGATTTAATAAAGTCGTATTTATCATCCGCAAGGATCTGGAAAAAAGATTTCCGCGAGATCATCGGCAACCGTATGGAGAAGCTGGTGGAGACCGCTTATGCATTTCAGGAGATCGATGACCTTCCGGCCGGATTCACAAAACCTGCCGACAGAACCAAGCCGGGGGTACCGGTCAGGCGATTCTTTCCTGTAAGGATCTGGTGAATGAGCCATTTGCGGTGATCAATGCAGATGACTATTATGGAAAAGAAGCATTTGTGAAAGTGCATGACTATCTGGTGGAAGATCATCCGGCCAGTGATAAACTGATTTCTGCATGGCAGGCTTCCTTCTGGAGAATACCTTAAGTGAAAATGGCGGCGTGACCAGAGGCATCTGCAGTGTCAATGAGCAGGGTCACCTGACGAAAGTAACCGAGACGAAAAATATTGTAAAGACTGCAGAAGGTGCGGCCGTACAGGCAGAGGATGGCAGTCTCACAGCAGTTCAGGCACATTGTCCGGTATCCATGAACATGTGGGGATTTACTCCGGAGATCTTCGGCATTCTGGGAAAAAGGATTTGCAGAATTTTTAGATGCACTCAAAGACCAGACCAGGGTGAGTATCTGATCCCTACTGTTGTGGATCAGCTGATCCAGACCGGTGTGTGCAATGTAACTGTTCTGGAATCCCGCGACAAATGGTTTGGTGTAACCTATAAAGAGGACAAGCCGTTGGTAGTCCGTTCCTTCAGGGAACTGATCGATGCCGGCGTGTATAAAGAAAGGCTGTTTGACTAAATTATGGAGATTTTATTCAGAAGACCCGAACTGGATGACAGGGAGACGATTCTGAAGCATCTGTCTGAACGCAGACTCAGAGGCTGCGAGAGAACATTTGCAAATGTTTATCTGTGGGCACGTTTCTACAATGAGGGCTGGGCGGAGATCGAAGGAACAGCAGTTTTCCGGACAGGCCCTGAAGGTGCCTATTCTTATACGTATCCGATCGGAGCCGGGGACCGTAAGAAGGTTGTAGAGCTTCTGATGCAGGATGCACAGGAAAAAGGATATCCGTTTCAGCTGCATGCTCTCAGTACAGAAGAAATGAATGAACTGGAGAGTTATTTCCCAGGAAAATTCCAGGTGACCTGGCCCAGAGATTATGAAGATTATGTCTATGAGACAGAAAAACTGATCAATTTATCAGGAAAAAATATCACGGGAAGAAGAACCATATCAACCAGTTCAAGGCAGCATACCCGGACTGGTCATATGAGACCATTACGGATTCCAATGTGGAAGAATGCTTTCAGATGGCTCTGAAATGGCGCGGAGCCAATGGCTGTGAGGAAGACCCGGAGAAGAATCAGGAGATGTGTGTGACGCTGAACTCCCTGCGGCTGTTCAAAGAACTGCATCTGAAGGGCGGACTCCTTTCGTGCAGGGAAAGGTAGTGGCATTTACCCTGGGCGAGCCTGTGTGTGATGATACATTTGTCGTGCACATCGAAAAGGCATATGCAGATGTGAGAGGCGCTTATCCGCTGATCAACCAGCAGTTTCTGAGCATGAAGTATCCGGGTACAAAATATGTGAACCGTGAGGATGACACAGGAGAGGAAGGTCTGCGGACTGCAAAGCTGTCCTATCATCCGGTATTTATGGTGGAAAAAGGTATTGCGACCTTAAAAGGAGAATAAGATAAGATGAGTACATGGGAAGAGAATGTCCGGAAGGTGACTCCTACACACCGGGGGAGAACAGCCCAACCGGCCGCAGATGATCAAACTGAACACCAACGAGAATCCCTATCCGCCCGCCCCAGGTGTGGCTGAGGTACTGCGACATCCAGACGAGGATGCGCTGCGCCGTTATCCTGACCCGGCAGCCTCTGTGCTGGTAAATGCACTGGCTGAGAGTTATCACGTAAAGCCGGAGCAGGTGTGTTTGTGGGAGTTGGCTCTGATGATGTGCTGGCTATGGCATTCATGACCTTCTTTAACTCTGAAAACCGATCCTGTTCCCAGATATCAGTTATTCCTTCTATCCTGTATGGGCAGAAGAATTCCGGATCCCCATACGCGGGTGGCGCTGGATGAGAATTTCTGCATCCGCAAGGAAGATTACTATGGGGAGAATGGCGGTATCGTCTTCCCGAACCCCAATGCTCCTACAGCACTGGCTATGGGACTTGACGATGTGGAAGACATCATCCGTCACAACCCGGATGTGATCGTGATCGTAGATGAAGCATACGTGGACTTTGGTGCGGAGTCTGCCCTGAAGCTGGTGGAAAAATATGAGAATCTGCTGGTGGTACAGACATTTTCTAAATCCCGTTCTCTGGCCGGTATGCGGATCGGCTTTGCCATCGGTTCTCCAAAGCTGATCAAATATTTAAACGACGTAAAATATTCCTTCAATTCCTACACCCTGAACCAGACCTCTCTGGCCTGCGGCGTGGAAGCTGTGAAGGATCAGGCATATTTTAATGAGACTCGCACCCGGATCATGAAGACCCGGGAGCATGCCAAGGAAGTGTTAGAGAGATGGGATTCTCCTTCCCGGACTCCAAGGCAAATTTCCTGTTCATCACCCACCCGGATTACCCGGCGAAAGAACTGTTTCAGGCGCTGCGCCAGAAGGATATCTATGTCCGTTACTTTGACCAGCCGCGGATCAACAATTATCTCCGCGTGACCATCGGAACCGATGAGCAGATGGAAGCATTTTATGAATTTTTGAGAGACTATATGAGGTAAAAAATAATGGAATCAATTATGTCATGGGTGATTTCTGCGCTGAGCGGCCATGTATCCCGGGAAATGATCGTTTTCATCATTTCCATGGTACCGATCCTGGAACTCAGAGGCGGTCTGCTGGCAGCATCTGTGCTGAACATCAATATTACCAGAGCACTGTGGATCTGCATTATCGGAAATATTATTCCGGTTCCGTTCATCCTGCTGCTGATCACACCGATCTTTAACTGGCTTAAACAGACGAAGACCTTCCGTCCCATGGTTGAGAAGATGATGAAGCACGTGCCTTGAGCAAGCGTGAACAGGTAGAAAAATATGAATTCTGGGGACTGGTATTGTTTGTAGGATTCCGCTTCCCGGAACCGGTGCATGGACCGGCTCTCTGCTGGCTGCACTGCTTGGCATGAAATTCAAAAAAGCATTTCCGGCGGTGCTGCTGGGAATCGCACTGGCATCGTGATCATGTCCATCGTGTCCTATGGACTGTTGGGAGCGTTGATCCACTAAGAACTAGAAACACATACTGGCTGGGAAACCGGCACAAAGCGTAAAACTTGCATATGCGTTCTGCGAAAAAGGATGAGGCTGTTATGGGAGAGAATGCAAAAGATTGTTTTTCGTTTATAATCCTCACTCGGGAAGAGGAAATATCCGTTCAAAATTATTTGACATCGTTCAGGTATTTTCCGAGGCGGGATATGAGATCACCATCTATCCTACCAGGGAGGCGAAGGATGCCACCCGCAAGATTGAGCATCTGTCAGATCAATACGATCTGGTTGTGTGCAGCGGCGGTGATGGAACCCTGGACGAAGTGGTAGAAGGCATGATGCACCGGCAGAAAAAAGCTGCCGCTTGGCTACATTCCTTCAGGAACTGTCAATGATTTTGCCAGAAGTCTGAAGATTCCGCGGGATATGGTGAAAGCCGCCCGTCTGGCAGTGTCCGGAAAGATTTCCTGAGTGATGTGGGTACCTTCAACAACAGTCATTTTGTATATATTGCAGCATTTGGCATCTTCACGGATGTGGCATATTCCACGCCGCAGGATATGAAAAATGTTCTCGGCAATATGGCTTATCTTCTGGAGGAGTCAAGCGCCTTGCCAATATTCCGTCTTATCACCTGAAATTTTCCTCAGAGGAATGCAGCGGGGAAGGCGATTTCATCTTTGGAATGGTGACCAATTCCCGTTCTGTTGGCGGATTCAAAAGCATCATAGGAAAGAATGTGCGGTTTGATGATGGTGTATTTGAAGTGACTTTTTGTACGCCTTCCGAAAAATGCGGCAGAACTGCAGGAGATTCTGGCGGCCATCGTACTCAAAGAGATGGATACACACTATATGATCTCATTTCGGACTGCCCGGTTAACCATCGAAGCACAGCAGGAGATCCCCTGGACTCTGGATGGGGAATATGGCGGTGAATCTCAAAAATGTCATTATTCAAAATCATCAAAGGCGTTGCAGATTCGTACGGAAATTGAAAAAGGTCACAAAAAAAATAAAACTACTTGCATTTTTATGGGGTATCGTGTATTTTAATAGCATCAGATGCAGCAAAGCTTCTGACATAAAGATTGAGCGAACAAAGATGTTCCACTTTTTAGGTGGAGCATCTTTTTTGTTATAGCGACGAGAAATGGACAGCATGCTTACATGAACGGACATTTGACGACAGCTGCTCAGAGCCGGGTTTGCAGAGCAGATCACAACTCTGACGGGAGTAAGGAAGTTGCTATATGTCAAGGAAAGGATGGAGAGAAGTGAGTGTAAATGTGCTTGAAGTATTTGGTCAGGACGTATTTAACGAAGCAGTTATGAAAGAACGTCTGCCGGAAGTGACCTACAAGCAGATGGTAAAAACTGATGAATGAGGGCGGCGAGGTTACGCTGGAGCTGGCCGACATCGTGGCAAAAGCCATGAAAGAATGGGCGATCGAAAAGGAGCAACTCATTACACACACATTTTCCAGCCGTACATTGTAAGTATCGGAGCTGAGAAACACGACTCCTTCGCAGATATTCCGAAGGGTGGCAAGATCGAGAACTGCTTTTCCGGCAAAGACCTGATGATGGGCGAGCCGGACGCTTCTTCCTTCCCGTCCGGCGGACTCCGTGCAACCTGTGCAGCAAGAGGTTATACCGCATGGGATGTGGGTTCACCGGCATATGTGAAAGATGGAATCCTCTGTATTCCAACTGCATTCTGCTCTACACCGGCGAGTCTCTGGATACCAAGACTCCGCTGCTCAAAAGCATGTGATGCTGTCAGCAAAGCAGGTGTTCGTTTTGTAAAAATGTTTGGAAATACCGATGCTAAAAAGGGTCAGCTCTTATGTTGGACCTGAGCAGGAGTATTTTATTGTAAATCGTGAAAAATATCTGGAGCGTCCGGACCTGATCTATGCTGGACGTACTCTTTCGGAGCACCGGCACCGAAAGGACAGGAGATGGAGGACCAGTACTTCGGACCGCTGAAGACCAAGATCGCAGATTTCATGGCAGATGTGGATGAGCAGCTCTGGAAACTGGGTATCACTGTTAAGACCCAGCACAACGAGGTAGCTCCTGGACAGCATGAGATCGCACCGATCTTCGCACCGGCTGACGCAGCTCTGGACAGCAACTTCCTGGTAATGGATGTACTGAAGAGCACCGCAACCAAGCATGGTCTGGCTTGCCTCCTTCATGAAAAAACCATTTGCAGGAGTCAATGGATCCGGTAAGCACAACAACTGGTCTCTGGGAACCGACAATGGTGTGAACCTGTTCAAACCGGGCAAAGAACCGAACAAGAATCTTCAGTTCCTGTGTACTTGCCTGCCTGATGGAAGCAGTCAACAAGCATGCTCTTCTGCTCCGTGCAGCGGCATCCAACACTGGTAACGATCACAGACTGGGAGCTAATGAGGCACCGCCAGCAATCATCTCCATCTATATGGGTGATCAGCTTGGCGAGATCGTAGATGCCATTGTAGCAGGTGTTCCGTTTGATCAGCTTCCGTGTGCAGAGGTTGGAACTCTGGATCTTGGAGTCAGCACCCTTCCGGTACTGCCAAAAGACCCGACTGACAGAAACCGTACTTCACCGTTTGCCTTCACCGGCAACCGTTTCGAGTTCCGTATGGTAGCATCTTCTGTATCCATCGGTGATGCAAACACGGTTATGAACTCCATGATGGCAGAATCCTTCAACAAAGCATGCGACGCTCTGGAAGGAGCTGAGGACTTTGAAAAAGCTGCAATTGACTACATCTACAAGACCATGAAAGAGAATAAGAACATTGTCTTCAACGGTAATGGTTACTCTGATGAGTGGGTAGAGGAAGCAGCTAAGAGAGGTCTTCCGAACGTGAAGAGTATCGTGGATGCAATCCCGGCATACACAGATGAGAGCAGCATTGAGATGTTCGAAAAACTGGGCGTTATGACGAAGAGAGCTGGAAGCCCGCCGCGAGATCAAGCTGGAAGAGTATGCAGGCCTGATCAATATCGAGGCTCGTACCATGATCGACATGGCTGCAAAATTGTACATTCCGTCAGTTATCGCTTATGTCAACAGCGTTGCATCTTCCATGAGCACCGTTAAGAACGCATATGCACAGGCTGATACTACCGCACAGCAGACCATTCTTGTAAAAGCAAGCTCCCTGCTGGCAGATACTCAGCAAGCTCTCGATAACCTGAAAGCAGCTACCGATGCAGCCGAGTCCGCAAAAGACTTCCATGAGAAAGTCCTTCCGGCAATGGCAGCTCTTAGAACACCGGTCGATGAACTGGAGACCATCGTGGACAGTGAGTACTGGCCAGTACCGACCTATGGACAGATGATGTTCGAAGTGTAGTGAGCGACATAGATACTCTAGCTATTTAGGTGAGCCCAGGTGCGAGTGGTGTAGATATCTATCTACTAATGAGAACCTAAGTGCCACGAGTACCTAATATATATGTTAATAAGTTTAACTTCTCCTAATATAGAAATTATTTGCGAAAAGAGCCCGTAGGGGCTCTTTTTCGTTAATGAAGGTGGACTTGTTGGTTGATCGCCGCGGTTTTGAGTCTTGAATGTGCCAAAAACCTGTTCCGCAGTGGTCTGCCGGGAGGATGTTTGGGCAGCAAACGCGGAGAAGAGGTACCGGCTGCCCAAAACCAAGTCCGCGGGAAGCTAATTAGATGAGGAAATGGGCAGCAAGCGCGGAGAAGAGGTACTGGCTGCCCAAAACCAAGTCCGCGGGAAGTCAAATACTCGAGAAGTTGGGCAGCAAGCGTGGAGAAGAGGTGTCGGCTGCCCAAAAAGCAAGTTCGCGGGAAGCTGATTAGATGAGGAAATGGGCAGCAAGTGTGGAGAAGAGGTGTTAGCTGCCAAAAACTAAGCTCGCGGGAAGCCAATCAGATGAGGAGTTGGACAGCAAGCGCGGAGAAGAGGTACCGGCTGCCCAAAAACCAAGTCCGCGGGGAAACCAAATACTCGAGAAGTTGGGCAGCAAGCGCGGAGAAGTGCACTAGTCAACAAAAGTAGACACTTTTTTCATTTTTATACACTCAAAACTGAGCATAGTACTCCTTATATTGTTTTGGTGTCAAATAGTTTAATGAGTATGCAGGTCTTTCTTCATTAAAGAACGTAATATACTCTTTTTATCTCATTCTCAATGTTTTCATTGTTGGTTATGTGCAGATCTGTAAACATCTCTGTTTTGATCCAGCCATTAATCGCTTCCATTGCTGCATTATCTGTTGGGGTTCCGGCTCTGGACATAGAATGAACGATGTTATATAAAGGCAAAAGCTCATTAAAGTCTTTAGATGCATAGACCGATCCCTGATCTGTATGAAGAATCATTTCCAGACCAGGATACTTTTGCTTGATGGAAATCAAGTCTTTTAGACCACTTATATATGTCATTCTGTCTCCTTTGCGACCTGAAAGCGAGTATGACAGGATTTCATTATTCCAAAGATCCATATACAAGGTCAATTCATAATAACCCCTTTTTAATCGAAATGCAGTCATGTCACTTGTGATACACTGCAATGGTCCGGTGATATTTAACCCGGTTGCCATTAGGTTCGGATACACCTTGAATGGATCTCCTGGCTTCTTATAGCGGTAATGCTTGGATATGCTCATAATCCCTGCCGTTTTACAACACTTATGAGCATACTGATCAGACATTTTTAGTCCTGTATCTAAACGAATCTTGGCATTAAGCCAGCGATAGCCATGTGATGGATATTTAGTATGGTATTCCTTGAATAATGCCAGATCACTTACAAAGGATAACAGTCGTTTTGAAGGATGTTCCAGGCACTTTTTCCACTTGTAAAAAGCCACTTTCGACTTTTACATTCATTAATCGGCAAAAGAACCGCAACAGGAAATTCTTTTTGAAAGTTCCATCACGATTTCTGAATTCTTGCTGCTTAAAGAAATGAACTCCCTTGTTTTGACCATCCCCTTTTCACTTCGTACCCTTTTTTTTGCCCTGGCTTCATTGATTTTTGATTTAATAAGTTCTTCAATCAATTGATCTTTTTGTCATTGACTGATAATCTTCCAAATGGAACGAATCATTGGAAGATTTTTAACATAATTACTTTTCGTCTCCGGGGTACGCGGAGTGGATGTTCTCACGGGTAAGCCGTTTTCTCGACGATAATCTGTTGCATATTTAGCTGCCAATGATTTTGAAATACCATACTTTTTCAGCAGCTTCACGACTAGAGAGAGAACCGTCTACAATTTCTTTGGCAATGGCTATGCGCTGTTCTTTTGGGATCATAGATACACCTCCTGTGCAACAAGAAATATACTTGTTGATCAAAGTATACCACTTGTTTACAATTTTTGGATAGTGTCTACTTTTAGCTTACCACTTCAAATACTCGAGAAGATGGGCAGCAAGCGCGGAGAAGAGGTGTTGGCTGCCCAAAAGCAAGTCCGCGGGAAGCCAAATACTCGAGAAGTTGGGCAGCAAGCGCGGAGAAGAGGTGTTAGCTGCCAAAAACTAAGCTCGCGGGAAGCCAATACATGCCCGCAAAAAGCCAATTAACTGCTTGACAGATACAGAAAAGTGCGTTACTGTGATAACAGTTTCAATATTCATGACCTAATTCAGGAGATTTCCAGATGTATATATACGAGATGAAAAAAGAGCGTGCGCATCTTGCAAAGCAAATTGCCAAATTGCAAAAAGATTTAGAGTTGCTTCCGAATCAAAAATTATTTATCACAAAGAATGGAAAATATAATAAATGGTACATAGCAAATGGGCATACCCCTGTTTATATCAAGAAGAATCAACGTGAATTGGCAGAAAACTGGCACAGCGTGAAATAACAGAGATGAATTTGAAAAATGCATGTCAAGAACTTGATTCCATGGATCGATACATAAAAAGAACATGAGCAGCGCAGTTTTGGAACAGCAAAAATGGTTTACCAATAATTCTGAGCTTCAGAAACTTCTTGAGACTTCAAAAGATTTTACCCCAGACGGTTCAACAGATGAATATTTACAAAAATGGATGCAGGAATCATATGAATCGAATCCTCGTTATCCGGAAAAACTTATACACAAAACGATGGACGGAAAACGTGTACGTTCCAAGTCAGAAGTGATCATTGCAAATGCATTGCATCATCATGGAATTCCTTATCGGTATGAGTGTGCATTTCGCAGCGAAGACATGACAATTTATCCAGATTTCACCATTTGCCACCCACAGAACAAACAAATATTTTACTGGGAGCATTTTGGCATGATGGATCTGTCGGCTTATGCTAACCGTGCATTTGAAAAAATTGAAAATGTATGCCAGCTGCCAGGTCATTCCGACAATCAATTTGTTAACAACTTACGAGACCGCATATCACCCACTGGACTGCGAACAGGTTGAGAACATAATAAAGGAAACTTTTTTTGTGATAGGATACACTGGAAAATCGTAACTACATCTGCTACAATAAAAAATATCTTGAGTCTTGAGGAGGACGAGTAAAATGAAAGTGGGTTTTGGCTGCGATCATACAGCGATTGATCTGAAAAAAAGAATTGATGGAGTACATGACCGAGAAGGGTTATGAGTGCGTAGACTACGGTGCATATGATGCAAAAGTTCGAGTAGATTATCCGGATCAGGGACAGAAAGTTGCAGAGGCTATTATTGCCGGTGAAGTTGAGAAAGGTGTTCTGATCTGTGGAACTGGTATCGGAATTTCTCTGGCGGCAAATAAAAGTGCCGGGAATCCGCGCGGCAGTATGCAGCGAGCCGTATTCAGCTGAGATGACAGTCAGACACAACAATGCACAGATCATCGCATTTGGTGCACGTGTTGTCGGAAATGAGCTGGCAAAGAAGATTTTGGATGCGTTTTTCGGAGCAACCTTCGAGGGCGGCAGACATGCAGAACGTGTGCAGAAGATCTGCAATATTGAAGCAAAGTATAATAAATAAGTATTTTTATGTTCGTGTAAAAAGACGCTGCTTCTTGTAAATGTGGGGAGCAGCGTTTTATGTGCTGAAATAGTCAGTCTGATCCCACGCTGATTGTTCATATACTAACATTTGTTTTGCGGGAATAGAAAATGTGGATATTATACGAAGAAGCCATCTGTCAATTTTGACGGGTGGCTTCTTTACTTACTTTCCTTGCCGCTGCCGATAGCGGCTTTTTTCTTTATTGAGACCGCCTGCCATATGGTTCATTTCGCCGTCGAGGAAGCGGGCGCGGCGCACACTGTCTTCGCCGTATTTTTTTACGGATCTGATCAATGGCCTTATCAAGCTTCTCCTGTTTTTCATTTCTTGCAGTCTGGAAAAGGTCCAGCTGCTCGTACTCGGACTGTTCTGCCTTGAAGTGAACACGCCGATCAGACGGAGAGGCCTGCCATCCCATAATTCCCGGAAAAGACGTCGGCTTTCTTCATAAATGAGATTTGTGGAATTGGTTGGAGTGCGAAGGCTGGTCTGACGACTTCTCTCAGTGAAAGAATTGTCCTTTACGTGCACGCCGACTACCGATATTTTCATATTATCCTGACGAAGTCTTGCACCAACGGTCTCGCACAAGGACAGGATCACCTGGCAGGCAGTTTCCATGTCAGTCACGTCATCCGGCAGTGTAGTCTCATTTCCATAACCTTTGTTTTTGGAAGATCTGCGCTCGAACACTGCCGCATCCAGTTCCCCGCCGTTGGCGTATTTCCAGATGGCACGTCCATGCTTTTTCAGATGCATTTCCAGAAGCCCCGGGTCGGTCCGCGCCAGCTCGCCGATGGTGTGGATGCCCAGCTTGTGCAGATGGGCTGCGGTAGTTTTTACAAAAATAACTCATCCACCGGAAGCGGCCACATTTTCTGCGGATTTCCTCTGGAAAAAGGGTGTGTACCCGGTCAGGTTTCTGAAGCTCGCTGCCCATCTTCGCCAGCAAATGATTGACAGAGATGCCGATATTTACCGTAAATCCAAGTTCCCGATGAATCCGGTCCTGAGTCCTGTGGCAAATCCCATCGGATCTGCCTGCGCTTCCTGGATGCCGGTCATGTCCATCCACGCTTCATCGATGCTGTATTGCTGAATCAGCGGTGTGTATTCGTGGAGCATGCGGATCAGCTGGTCGGATTTTCGCACGTATAACTGGTAATTTGGCGGCACCACAACCAGACCCGGGCATTTGCGCCGGGCCTGAAAGAGTGGCTCACCTGTGACGATCCCATATTGTTTGGCAAGTGTGCTCTTCGCCAGTACGATCCACCCAGTGTATGGCGGATATGCTCCATATCATTCACGAGTTCGGCGGCGTGGAGAACCTGAAGGGCAAGAAGGCTGGCCATGACCTGGGCGTACTCACCCAGCTACGGTAAGCCGCTGTCGGTGCCCCAGGGGGTGATCGGGCTGATGACCCGCTTCGGCATGGATGTCGTCCTGGCCCATCCCGAGGGCTACGAGGTCATGCCCGAGGTGGAGGAGGTGGCCCGCCCGAACGCCCGGCGCTCCGGCGGCACCTTTACCAAGACCAACTCCATGGCCGAGGCCTTCCAGGGCGCCGACATCGTTATCCCAAGAGCTGGGCGCCCTTTGCCGCTATGGAGAAGCGAACCGACCTCTACGGCGAGGGCGACAGCGCCGGCATCAAGGCGCTGGAGAAGGAGCTGCTGGCTCAGAACGCGGAGCACAAGGATTGGTGCTGCACCGAGGAGCTGATGAAGACCACAAGGAGGGCAAGGCGCTGTACCTCCACTGCCTGCCCGCGGACATCAACGGCGTATCCTGCAAGGACGGCGAGGTCGAGGAGAGCGTCTTCGACCGCTACCGCGAGGCGCTGTACAAAGAGGCGCTTCTAACAAGCCCTACATCATCGCCGCCATGATCTTCCTCGCCAAGTGCAAGGACCCCCAGGCCACTCTGAAGGCCCTGGAGGACCGCGGCACTCGCCCGTTGGTTCAAGCCGCGCGTCCGGCGGGGCCGGCTCCATGAACGGTTTCCCCATTTTTTTCATGGCCCGTCCAGAGGATCCCGGGCTGCGGCAGCGGGGCGGCCGGGTCCACCTTCTGGAGGACGAAAAGGGGAGAATTGAGGTTATGTTATGGGTAAGCGCATAGTAGTCGCGCTCGGCGGAAACGCGCTGGGCAACAATCTTCCCGAGCAGATGAACGCCGTAAAGCAGACCGCCAAGGCCATCGTGGATCTGATTCAGGCGGGCCACGAGGTCATCGTCGCCCACGGCAACGGTCCCCAGGTGGGTATGATCCAGGAGGCCATGCCCGAGTTGACCCGCTCCAACCCCGAGAAGTACATCCCCTGCCCCCTGTCGGTGTGCGTGGCCATGAGCCAGGGCTACATCGGCTACGATCTGCAAAACGCTCTGCGCGAGGAGCTGCTCGACCGGTGATCTCCACCAAGGGAGTGGCCACCGTGCTCACCCAGGTGGAGGTCGACCCCTACGACCCGGCGTTCGCCCACCCCACCAAGCCCATCGGGGCCTTTATGACCCGGGAGGAGGCCTCCGGGACATGGTGGCGCCGGACCTGGTGGTGGTGGCCTGCGGCGGCGGCGGCATCCCCG
>VOFD01001891.1_pt1 | contig 15295 bp, 16 predicted proteins | sample 5384101 | NCBI WGS metagenome assembly VOFD01 (sample SAMN12384723, study PRJNA508395) | human gut metagenome | isolation source: healthy gut C | host: Homo sapiens
GAAATTGCATCTTGTCCGTTTTTTCATTTTTTAAATCGTTCGATGCTGAACGAAATGGGAATTTCGTTGTTTATGAAGTGATAGAGGAGAGAAAGATATGGCAGATGTTACGAAAGAAATGGCTTTGGACTATCATAAAGGAGATAGGCCGGGGAAGATAGAAACAGTGCCGACGAAACCATATTCGTCGCAAAAAGATTTGTCGTTGGCTTATTCGCCCGGCGTGGCATATCCTTGCTTGGAAATAGAGAAGGACGCGAAAGAGGCTTATGAATACACGAATAAAGGCAATCTGGTCGCTGTGATTTCAAATGGCACGGCAGTGCTTGGCTTGGGCGACATTGGCGCGCAGGCGGGCAAGCCCGTGATGGAAGGAAAAGCTTTGTTGTTTAAGATTTTTGCAGGCCTTGACTGTTTCGACATTGAAGTGAACGAGAAAGATCCTGATAAATTCGTCCAAATTGTGAAAGCGATAGTCCGACTTTTGGCGGTATAAATTTGGAGGACATAAAAGCACCCGAATGTTTTGGGATCGAAAGTCGTTTGAAAGAGGAATGTGACATTCCGGTGATGCACGATGACCAGCACGGCACTGCGATTATTTCAGCTGCCGGCTTGCTGAATGCGTTGGAAATCCAAAAGAAAAAAGATAGAGGATATAAAATTGGTGGTCAACGGCGCGGGAGCGGCGGCAGTGTCGTGTACGAATCTTTATATCCGGTTGGGCGTGCGTCGTGAAAATATCGTCATGTGCGACAGCCGAGGCGTGATTAACAGGAAGCGCACGAACCTGACACCGCAAAAAGCGCAGTTTGTGACCGATCGCGATATCGACACGTTGGAAGAAGCGATGGCGGGAGCTGATGTGTTTCTTGGTTTGTCGGTGAAAGATGTCATAACGCCGGAAATGATTCGCTCGATGGCAGAACGGCCGATTGTGTTTGCGCTTGCCAATCCGGATCCGGAGATTGAATATTCCAAGGCAATCGCGTCGCGTCCGGATTTGATATTTGCCACAGGCAGATCCGATTATCCAAACCAAATCAACAATGTGTTGGGCTTCCCTTATATCTTTCGTGGGGCACTCGACAGCGGCGCGACGGCGATTAATGAAGAAATGAAACTTGCTGCTGTTCGCGCTATTGCCGGTTTGGCAAAATTGCCTGTGCCATCTGTCGTGAACGCTGCTTACAATATGTCGGGCGTCGGGTTCGGTCCGGAATATATATTGCCGAAACCGCTTGATCCGCGGTTGCTTACCACAGTTGCTCCGGCAGTTGCGAAAGCTGCGATGGAATCGGGTGTCGCTCGCAAAGAGATAACCGATTGGGAACAGTATAATCAACGGCTGAACAGCCTGATGGGGTACGACACGAAACTGATGCGGCGTTTTACGGAATTGGCAAAAATTGAACCCGCGACGCGTTGTTTTCGGCGAAGGAAATACCGACAACATGTTGCTTGCGGCTGTGGAAGCCCGCAGAGAAGGCGTATGCGAACCGATATTGCTTGGCAATGCCGAGATGATAGCCAAGCGTGCAGCAAAAAATTGGGTGTCGAGCTTGACGGAATGGCAGTTGTCAATCCGCGACATGATTGCGAAACAGAGCGGCGGCTATCGTATGCAAAAAAATCCTTTCAAAGAAAAGGGGCGAGAGGATTCACGCTGCGCGAGGCGTTGGAAAAAATGTACGATCGCAATTATTTCGGCATGATGATGGTGGAAACCGGCGATGCCGATGTGTTTATTGCCGGCACTTATTCCAACCATTCGGAAGTTGTGTCGGTGGCGCGAAATGTGGTAGGCATTCGCCCGGGCTATTCGCATTTTGCTGCCATGCATATCATGAATACCAAGCGCGGTGTGTATTTCCTCGCCGATACGATGATAAACGAAACGGAAGATTGCGGCACGCTTGTGGATGTGGCCCGACTGGCCAGAGGCGCGGTGGAATATTTTGCAAAAGAGCCTGTCAGCAATGATTTCTTATAGCAATTTCGGTTCGAACAATGCATTGTCGCCACGCGAGGTGCATAAAGCTGTCGAGGAACTTCATCGCCGTTATCCGGATTTGTGCATTGATGGCGAAATGCAGGTCAATTATGCGCTGAACAAAGAAATCCGCGACAAAAATTATCCATTCAGCAAATTGAATGGAAAGGATGTGAACACATTGATATTCCCGAATTTGAATGCTGCGTCGGCTGCTTATCGGATGATGCTTGAAATGGGGCTTGCAGAAGCGATTGGCCCGATTCAAATCGGTTTGAACAAGCCGGTGCATTTTATTTCTGTGGAAGCAAAGGTGCGCGATATTGTGAATTTGACGACTGTCGCCGTAGTAGATGCGGCCATCAGCGGGAAATCAGGGAGCGCAATGTTCGACAGGTAGAGGCGATCAACTTCGATTATGCGGATTGACAAATGCAATGTTGATTCGTGAGATGCTCGACAGTCCGGCGAGGAAGGCGATACATGCTCCGATGATCAAACATAGGCGAGAACCTTCCGTGTGCGGGATGAAGGCAAAAACAATGGCTACGCCGGTAGTTCCGATTGTTTGCCCGATGAGTCGAGCCATGCCAAGCATTCCGCTTGCCCCGCCACTGCGGTTGAGAGGAGCGGACGATACCAATGTCAGATTGTTGGGTGTTTGGAACAAGCCGAATCCGGCTCCGCAAAACATGATTCTCCACCAAATATCGATTTTATCGGCGCTTTCCGGCAAAAAGTATAACAAAATCAATCCGGTTGAAAACAGACACATGCCGATAGCGCCAAGCGTTCCGGGGTGGAAATGTTCCACAAGCCTTCCGGCAAGCGGCGCGACAATCATTGTGGCTATCGGCCACGGTGTGATGAGCAGTCCTATTTCGACGGGCGAAAAATGCAATGTGTCTTGCAGGAAAAATGGAATGGACACCAATGCCAGCATTTGCGCCATGAAAAGAGCAGACGGAGGTGGCAACGGACAGCGTGAATATGCGAATTTTTAGCAAGTCGACGGGAAGCAATGGTGTCGAAATGAGAAATTGCCGACGCAGATACCACCAGCAGCAAACCATGAACAATAGGGAAAGAAACGGTTATGAGCGTTTTGCTCTCGTGGTGGGCAAATCCTTCAAGGGCGTATATGAACAAGCCGAACGTGAGGGCATTCCCTATGGCGCTGCGGTAGTCGAATTTCCTTTCGATGGCGTTTTGCGAGGCAGGCAATAGCTTGTATCCCAAATAGAAAGCGATGATGCCTAATGGAATGTTGATGGCAAACAGCCAATGCCAAGACAATGAGGAGAGGATAACTCCTGCAATTGTCGGGCCGGCAGCAGAACTGACGGCTACGGCCACTGCATTGTAGCTCATGCCGCGGCCTAAGATTTTTGGCGGATATATGAGTCGGACCAAAGCGGTATTGACGCTCATGACGGCAGAAGCCCCAATGCCTTGAAGCGTGCGGGATACGATAAGCGATTCGAAGTTCCAAGAAAAAGCGCAAACTGCCGATGCGAGGGTAAACAAGCCGAGTCCGCACAAGAATACCTTCCGATAGCCAAAAATATCGCCAACAGTCGCAAAGACGAGCAAAAACATCATAATGGCCATTTGGTATATGTTGATGAGCCAAATGGCCGTATTTGGGCTCGATTTTAAATTCTTTTGTCAAAGAAGGCAACGCAACATTCATAATGGTGCCGTCGAGCACCGTCATGACAATGGCAATGATGACTGCCACGATTGGCATGTATTTGAAGCGTTCGGCAATCATGCCTTAGGTCGATTTTTTATCGTCAAATGGATAGCGCCTTTTCGGATTGCGTGGAAACCATCCTTTTTCCACGCGCTTTTGCTGTTGAATGATTTCTCCTATTCCCCAAAAAGCTGAAAATCCGGTCACCCCTAAAATTGTCGACCAAAAAGATGTCGCTCACCAGCCAAGCTGCAACACAGCAGATTATCCCAACAACCAAGAATGCCCATCGGATGCGTATGCCAAAGTAGTATTCTCCCTTGATGACAAGTGGATGGAAGAATCCAATGACGAGGAAGGTGCAGAACCCGATGAACAAGCCGAGAAGGTTGTGTGCATGAAGAAATTCAATCATGGCGTTATCAAATATGGGTTGATATATATTTTGTAGAATATTTGCGACAATAAGTATAAGATTACGATGTCGTACAGATAGCGGTCGCGGAATCGAATGGTCCTATAATTTCGAGAGAGCGAATACAAGCCTGTCGCGATGGCGACAAGCAACAGAATCGTACCAACGTTCCAATCGGGATTCGGCTGCATGGCATAGCCAAACATGGAAAAACTTACTCCTGAAATGACCGCGATGTAGAGCAAGGCGAACGTACCGATGGATACTCCGAAGATTCCGCCGGATATTCTCCATGTGACGGAATGATTGTGGATTTGCGACAAGAGGAAATGGCTGACAGCTGAAGCATTGAAAAAATGGCAGCGATCAGCAATATAAACGATATGTTGTTGAAATTGGCACAGAGCAATATGAAGATGGCAAGCATGAAAATCCCGAATTTCCGAAATCTGTCGGCTGCAAGAAATTTGTTTTTATCCATCGCGGGTGGCAAACAATCCATCCTAATGCCACAATGATAGGAATCGACCATGGGAAAAAGGACAGCGTGAGCCATACGGTGGTGGCGCTAAGGCGCGAAGCATCGGCAAACGGTTCTGTCAGCCATGCGCTTTCAAATAGTATTTGAGTCGCATTGCCAATAGATTGGGAGAGTGCAGCCCATGCGGAAAAGGAAATCAGGAATGCCGTGGCCAACGAAATGAGGCATTTCGGCAACGTTGCTGCGCGTTTTCCCTTTTTGTGAAAATCAAAATGCTTGCGGCAAAAAGCAAAATCGCGTAAATTTTGAGGAAGAAAATTGCGCAAGCGCCGGTCAATATGAAAAGTAGGAGGTTTCGGGAGAATGATGGGTTGTCAAGCAGGCGAAACAGCAACATGAGTGCGCCAATCAAGAAAAAATGCCGGAATAATCAGCGAATAGGCATGGTAGGCAATGGCGCTGATGGGATATGACGATAGGAATATCAGAGAGGCCAGAAAAGCATATTTGCGTTTTTCGTTGTCGCCCGAAATTTGAAAACTCCGAAAGAGAGCAGCCATACGGCGATGGCGCCCGGAAGGCGTACTGCAAGCGTGTCGGGAAGATGAAACGTGGAATGGGAGAAGCGGATTGCCGCAGCGTAAGCGGCAGACGCAAAATCGGTATTTGAAATTCCAAAATTTGTTTTCGCCAAATGCAGCAATTCTTGTTCGTCTTCCAATAATCCAACAGCGCATAGGGGAGAGAAAATCACCAATGCGGCAGTTGCAATGAGCAATACGGATAGCGAATTTTCCGGATTGATTTTGCTCATTTTTGTTTCGGTTGGTGGAACGTGACAAAACGATTGTAGCAGTAGTTTGCAAGCGTGTAGATTACCATGCTGATGCACATGACAATGTTTTCACTTGGATTTTTCATCGGAAGCCAAGAAATTTGGATGTCGGCAAGCGGCGTGTGGTTGAGCATGTAGTATCCCGCGCCCAATTGTAGCGCATAGCAGATGAAGAATCCTATTAAAAACAAGGATGCCTCGAAGCCAATTATTGTGTGTCTTGAACACCCAATTGCGATTCCAAATGAAACTGTTTGCAATGCCAAGGACATAACCTATGATATTTGCAGTGGTATACGAAAAGCCGCAAATGGTGTTGACGACGTAGAAAGAAATTAGGGTGATAAGCGTGTTTCCTACGCCGATGATGCCATATTTTGCAAGTTGAATGGTTGTGTTTTTTTACAGCAGCTTTGCTCATGACGACAAATCAGGTTAAAATGGTTGCAGGGTTTAGCTTTGCATTATGTTTTTTGTTTCTTTTCGAAATAGCGGCAAATTCGGGAAATGCCGCATTCCCCGCATCTGGGATTGCGTGCGGTGCACACATAGCGTCCATGCAAGATGAGCCAATGGTGGGCTTTGGAAAGCAAATGCTCGGGAATATGCGCGACAAGAGTTTTTCCCGTTTCCAACGGGGTCTTGGAATTGTCGGTGAGCCCGATGCGGTTAGAGACGCGGAAAACGTGAGTGTCGACGGGCATTGCTGCCTTGTCGAATACGACGGCAAGCATGACATTGGCCGTTTTTCTTCCGACTCCGGGAATTTTTATCAGATTGTCGAAATCCGACGGCACTTTGCCGTTGAAATCGTTTACAATCATTCGAGCTGCTTTTGCCAAAGCTTTCGCCTTGTTGTTGGGAAATGTGACGCTTTTGATATATTCGAACAATGCTTCGGGCGATGCTTCTGCCATTACTTCCGGTGTCGGATAATCGTGGAACAACGCCGGCGTCACCATGTTGACTCTTTTGTCGGTGCATTGCGCAGAAAGAATCACGGCTACCAATAATTGAAACGGAGATTCGTAATGAAGCTCCGTTTCAGCTGTCGGCATATTTTCTGAAAACCATTTGATCAGGCCTTCATAGCGTTCTTGCAGTTTCATCGTTGCAAAATTTAGTGCACGGCTTTGAACTCTTCAAGGAAGCGCACATCGTTTTCTGAGAACATGCGCAAGTCTTTTACCCTGTATTTCAGGTTTGTGATTCGTTCGATGCCTAATCCGAGGGCAAATCCGGAATAAATTTTGCTGTCGATTCCGCAAGCGTCGAGCACGTTGGGATCGACCATGCCGCATCCGAGAATTTCCACCCATCCCGTGTGCTTGCAGAAGCCGCACCCTTTTCCGCCGCATAAATGGCATGAAATGTCCATTTCGGCGGAAGGTTCCGTGAAGGGGAAATACGACGGGCGCAACCGTATGCGTGTTTCCGGTCCGAATAGTTCGCGAGCGAAATACAAAAAGCGTTTGTTTCAAATCTGCGAACGATACATTTTTATCAATATAGAGAGCTTCGATTTGGTGGAAGAAGCAGTGTGCGCGAGCGGAAATGGCTTCGTTGCGGTATACGCGCCCCGGGCAGATGATGCGAATGGGCGGTTTTTGCGTAGTCATGACGCGAGTTTGCACCGAAGAAGTGTGGGTGCGCAGCAATACGTCCGGCGAGCGAAGAATGAAGAACGTGTCTTGCATGTCGCGGGCAGGATGGTCGGCTGCAAAATTGAGCGCGGAAAACACATGCCAATCGTCTTCGACTTCCGGCCCGTCGGCGATAGTGAAGCCAAGGCGGGCAAATATGGAAACAATTTCGTCTCTGACGAGAGAAATGGGATGACGTCCGCCGATCGGCGAAGGAACGGCAGGACGGCTGAGATCGATTGCTTCGGCGGCTGTGGAACACGTGTCTGTGGCATCGCGCAAAGCGTTTATTTTTCGGTAGCTGCGTTTTTCAGTTCGTTGAGTTTTTGCCCAATTTCTTTTTTTGCTCGTTGGGCACGTTGCGAAACTCGTTGAAAAGCGAAGAAATGATGCCTTTCTTGCTTAAATATTTGAACGCAAGGCTTCTACTTCATCTTTTCCTGTGGCCGACAGCCCCGCAATCTCATTTTTAGGCGTTCTATGGTTTCTAACATTTCTGTTCTATTTTGATGTTTGCAAAGGTAACGATTTGTTCTCAAAAGAGAATGTTTTTCCCAACTTGTTTTTCCGATTGCGAGCAATGAGGGTTGCTGTTTGTAGTTTTTCGGCAATCGGCGCGACGGCGTAAAATGCAACCGGCTTTTGATTTAATTGAGGGTGGATGCAATATTTTCGGAAAGAAACGATTAACTTTGACAATAAAACGAAACAAAATATGGAGAAAGCAAAGAATATCGAATTGATTCTTATCAACATATCCGGGCAGGATCGTCGGCGTCACTTCTGCTTTGACAGAAATATTGGCAAAATATGAAGCTGATATCCTTGATATCGGGCAAGCCGATATCCATCATACGTTGTCGCTTGGCATATTGTTTAAGACAGATAGCAGCCGCAGCGGCGAAATTCTGAAAGAATTGCTGTTCAAGGCTTCAGGAATTGGGGGTGAACATTCGATTTTCTCCGGTTGCAATCGACGACCACGACATGGGTCGGATTGCAGGGAAAGAATCGCTATGTGATTACGATTTTGGCGCGGCACATATCGGCGCGGCAAATTGCAGCAGTGGCGCGTGTGATATTAAAGCAAGGGCTAAATATCGATGCCATTCAGCGGCTCACCGGCCGCATGTCGCTTTCGGATGCCGGCCGCGACCGGACGAAATCGAAAGGGTGTGTGGAATTTTCCGTGCGGGAACGCCGAACGATTATGCCGGAATGCAATCGGAATTCATGGCGTTGGCAAGCGAATTGGAATTTGACATCTCGTTGCAGCAAGACACGATGTTTCGGCGTTGCCGCCGGTTGATATGTTTTGATATGGACTCGACATTGATAGAAACGGAGGTGATCGACGAATTGGCGGAACGGGCCGGAGTTGGCGACAAGGTGCGGGAGATTACGGCGCGAGCCATGCGCGGGGAAATCGATTTCAAAGAAAGTTTCGCAGAGCGTGTCGCCTTGTTGAAAGGGCTTGACGAGTCGGTGATGAAAGAAATAGCTGAAAACTTGCCGATAACGGAAGGCGTGGAGCGATTGATGACGGTGTTGAAGCGTGCCGGCTATAAAATCGGCATTTTGTCGGGCGGATTCACTTATTTCGGCAACTATTTGAAACACCGATTTGGCATAGACTATGTATATGCCAACGAGCTTGAAATAGTGGATGGAAAACTGACAGGCCGTTATTTGGGCGAAATTGTCGACGGGCAGCGTAAGGCAGAACTTTTGAAATTGTTGGCGCAAGTGGAAAATGTCGACATTGCGCAAACCGTTGCTGTGGGTGACGGCGCGAACGATTTGCCTATGATTACGGTGGCAGGCTTGGGAATCGCTTTCCATGCAAAGCCGAAAGTGAAAGAAACGGCAAGCCAAAGCATCTCAACAATTGGGATAGATGGCGTGTTGTATTTCTTAGGATTCAAGGATTCATTTATCGATCCGTCGTAGATTGTGAAGAAAATCATATCGCTCATATTATGTGGATGTTTGTCGATTGCTGCTTTTTGCAGAATCTCCCGACAGTGTGTCTGTTTGTCGACGGCAAACGGTTGGGCTGGTTTTGAGCGGGGGGGCGGGGCTAAGGGTATTGCTCATGCCGGCGTCATTCAGGCATTGGAAGAAAATGGCATTCCGATTGACTATATTGCCGGCACATCGATGGGCGCCATTGTGGGCGGCTTGTATGCAGCCGGTTATACGCCACATGAAATTATAGAATTGATTTTGTCGGAAGAATTTGAAAGTTGGTCGACCGGCAAGATTAATCCGGCACTGACATATTATTATCTGAGGCCGGAGTTGTCGCCGGCCATTGTGAAATTGGATATAGGCAGAAGTGATACGGCGACGACGAAAAGTTTGCTTCGAATAGTTTAATCAATCCGATTCCGATGAATTTCGGGTTCATGGAAGTGTTTTCTCCGCACACGGCAGTTTGCGCGAGCGATTTTGACGATTTGTTTGTCCCGTTTCGTTGTGTGGCGTCGGATGTTTATAATAAAGAAAAAGTGGTGTTGCGTCGAGGCGATTTGGGCGAAGCCATACGGATGTCGATGACGTTTCCTGTGGCTTTCAAGCCAATAGAAAGAAATGGCTTGCCGATGTTTGACGGCGGCATTTACGATAATTTCCCCGTGAGCGTGATGAAAGAAGAGTTTGCTCCGGATGTGATTATTGGCGTTGATGTGACTTTGCATGAAAAGGAGGATGTGACGAACATTATATCGCAATTGAGAGCATGATTATCCAGCAAGACGATTATGAATTGCCGGAAAAAGACGGGTTGAAGATTCATGTGGATTTAAAAGGCATTGGATTGCTCGATTTCCCAAAAGCGGATGAGATATTCCGGAAAGGATATGAAAAGACGGAATCGATGATGGATTCGATAAAGGCGCGGATAAAGACGCGCGTTTCGAATAGAAGCGTGGACATGCGGCGGAACATTTATAAAAGCAGAGTTTCGAAGGTTCGTTTCGATTCGTTGGAGGTGGAAGGGGCTGATGGCCGCGCGAAAGCTTACATACGCAGGATTTTTTCGATGGAAAACAAAGACACTTTGACCATTGAAGAAGCGAAGGATGCTTATTATCGGATTGTTTCTTCCGGAAAATTCCGTGATTTGGTTCCGAGTCCGCAGTATGAAAAAAACGGACTGTTTCATCTTCGATTGAAAGCGACAACTAAAGGAAAATGCAGGATTGGGCATCGGAGGATATATCACTTCCACGACGAATAGCATGGCGTATGTGTCGGCCGGTTACGAAACTCTTGCTTTGAATTCCTTCAATGGGGAAATCGCCGGATGGGTCGGGCAGTCCTATTATGGCGGTTTGGCGAGCGGACGAATCTTGATGCATTCGTCGACGCCGACAACGGTGCGCTTGCAGGGCGGTGCGTTTCAACAGAAATTTTATGAAGACGAGGTGCTCTTTTTTTGAAAACAATACGCCGGCGTTTATCATGAACAATCAGTATTATGCCAATTTGGTGATCGGAATTGGCATAGGGCGGCATTCAAAATTGGAAACGAAGGTCGGTTATGGTTATTTGCGCGACAGATTCTATCCCGACAAGAATGTGAACTTTTCGGCGACGGCACCCGATGAAGGCCGTTATCGCCTTGGGCAAGTGCGCGTGAGCTACGATTATAATACATTGGACGACGATGTCTATCCTTCGTCAGGGATGCGTCTGTTGGCCGGCGCTTCCGGCGTGTTGGGGTCGCAACGTTATATCGGGCGCAATGGTTTGAGCCCGACTACGGATTATGAAAGCGTGAAATGGGCGGAAGCGGAGTTCGACATTCAAAAATATTTCCGGTTGTCGAGCCGATTTAGCTTTGGGACACGTTTGAATGTGCTTGCATCGACAAAAAACTTTACGACAGTTATACGGCATCGCTGGTTCAAGCTCCGGCATTCACGCCGACACAATCGAGCCGAGGCATGTTTATACCTGCGTTTAGGTCCAATTCTTTTTGTGGCAGGAGGCATTGTGCCGATAGTCGAATAACCGACAATCTGCAATTGCGATCGGAGTTTTATGCGTTTTCTCCGATGCGCCGCATGTTGAGCGATGCAAGAGATCGTGCCGTTATGGAGATTGGTTCGGCACGGTGAATTTCATGGGAGAAATATCGGCGGTGTATCGTTTCCCGTTTGCTTCGCTCAGCCTTTATGGAAATTTTGCAGATTCACCTTCCGGTCGTTGGAACGTTGGCGTCAGCTTCGGGTACTTTATCACGGTGCCGAAATTTTTGCGTTAATTATCAGCAAATAAAAAAACGGTTGCAAGGCTTTCCATGCAACCGTTTTTCTATTGTCGGCCGACAGATTGTCACCAGAATCGATTTCCTTTCTTGTCGTATTCGAAACCGGCGTTTTTAAGTTGTCCGGTTAGTAGCGTTTGTCAATGTCCAATCGTCGGCACAATTCGTCGAGCGAATTGTCGTTGTCGCGCAATTGCTGATTGATGTAGCTGACAAGCATGAAAGGATCTTTGGGAAGCGAATCCATCGTGTATTTAAAGTTTTTCGATTTCCCAAACAGCGCCTTCTGTCAGGAAAGATATATCTTTCCGTTGCATTTTTCGAATCCGTTCACTTCCGACGATCCGCACCGATATGTCCATAAGAGTTGATGCGTATCGGCATCAATGGCAACGATTAATCCTCGGCGAGAACCCATGTAGATGACGCCTTCGTCTTCAATGACGATGCAAGGAGCATGTTCATATCCTAATCCGGCGTCGGTGACAAATGCGATATTTGCTTCGTTTTCGTCGATCTTGGATGCAAGCAGCTGCCCGTCCATTGTTTTTGCATATACTAATTTTTTATCGGGCGAAAATCCGAAACTTTCGCGTGGGCGATATTTTCCGTCGAAATTTGTACGCCATACGACAGAGCCATCGTTGCGGTTAAGCACAGTCATGTAGCGATCGGGTGCTACGACTGCAACGCGATTGGCAGTGACGACCGGAACGCAGTTGCCGGGTCCGAGCATGTTGGCGGCGGAGCCGTTGTTCCATTGCCATTTGATTTTGCCCGTATTTTTGTCCAAGCAGCGCAGGTAGGTATCCCATGCGCCGAATATGACGTCGTTGCCATCGACTACCGGTTCGGCTTGGCAATAGTTGTTGAGTTCCGTTCTCCAAATGAGATTGCCGGTGCCGACGTTCCAACATTCGAATTTTTTGTATCCGCCTTGATAGAGTTTGCCGTCGACTATGATTCCATCGGCCACGTAAGGACCTGACGATTTGTTTTCGCGAATAATGCGGCCTGTGGCTTTGTCGGCCCAAATGATTCGCTTGTCGGCCGTGGGGATGATGATGTATTCATCGCTGAGAGCCGGACGCGAAAATAGGGATGCATCTGTTTTGAACGACCAAAGGAGTTCTCCGGTTTGGTTGTTTACTGCCTTTGCATATCCTAACGAGTTGCCAAAATAGATATTGTCCTTGTCGACAGCAACGCGGGTGAAGATGGACGCATTGTCTTGGTAAATGCGGCGGATGGAGAATCCTTGCGGCATTTCGTATTCTTCGACTTTTGCATATTCAAATTTTGGGTGGGAAGTTCTCGCCGGAAATGCCATTTGCAATTTTGGCGCTTGTCCGAGCACCTTGTCGTAGACTTTTATGGAGTCGTCGGAAATGTGGATGTCTGAATAGCCGTATCCGTCGTTTTTTCCCTGTCATGTCGAGGGCGCGGCACATGATTGCGTCGATATCTCCGCCTTTATATTGACTGTAGGTGTGGTAGTGTCCGCAGATGTGGACGATGACCGGATATTTTTGCAGGATATTGACATAGTCTTGCCAATTGTCCAAATCTTCTTTGATGGGATAATGGTTGATAGAGACGACGCGTTTGCCTTCGGTGCATCGTTTGGACAATTCGCTATCCAGCCAAATGAGGTCTTCTTGCTTGATATGGCCGTCGCCCATTTTCATGTATGGGCCGCAATTGATGCCAATGAAAATAATGCTGTCCGATTCAAATACAAAGCGATCGTCGCCCCAAATGTCGTTGAAAGATTTTAAAGCGCTTTGCGACCAATTGTTCTCGTGGTTTCCGGGGATTACGTAGATCGGTTTCTTCAATTGGTCGAGGATGCTTTTCACGTTAAGCAATTGCTCGTCGCTTCCTTCGTTTGTCAAGTCGCCGGAAAGGATGACAAATTCCGATTTGTTCCCGTTGATTTCTTCAACTGCTTTTCGCAATTGTGTTTCGTTTTCATTGCCGGGGGTGACGTGGATGTCGCTTAGCAATGTGAAATCCAATGCCTGCATGCTTTGTGTGCAAAGAAGCAAAGCTGCGAGGAATGAAGAGTTTTTGATAATTGATTTTATGTTCATGTCGTAAAAATTAGATTCTGTTTTTAGCGTCAGATAGACGGACAATATAGGCGAGTTAATTAATATTCAAAATAATTAATATTTGAAATTGCCCGCATTGCGCATGCCTTGGGAATCCGCATAGGGGAGAATGTGTTAAGATGAAAGGCCTCGAAAGTGGTGAAATGAGACTACTTTGGAGGCCTTTCTTTTCCCATGAAGATGCTTAATTATTTATTGCATCCGGCGCAACGAGGTTTGATTTGCTTGAAAAAGTCGTTGCCTTTGTCGTCCACAAGGATGAATGCGGGGAAGTCTTCCACGCGAATTTTCCAAATGGCTTCCATTCCCAATTCCGGATATTCCACGCACTCGATGCTTTTGATGTTGTTTTGTGCAAGGATGGCTGCCGGTCCTCCGATGCTTCCGAGGTAGAAGCCGCCATATTTCTTGCAAGCATCGGTCACTTGTTGCGAGCGGTTTCCTTTTTGCCAGCATCACCATGCTTCCGCCGTGGCTTTGGAAAAGATCGACATACGGGTCCATTCGTCCTGCGGTTGTCGGTCCCATGGAGCCGCACGCCATTCCCTGCCGGTCGTTTTTGCCGGACCGGCGTAGTATACGGGATGATTTTTGAAATATTCCGGAAGGTCTTCGCCTCTATCGATGCGTTCTTTGAGCTTCGCATGCGCGATGTCGCGCGCTACGATGATTGTGCCGTTGAGCGACAAGCGAGTGGATACCGGATATTTTGTCAGTTCTTTGAGTATTTCCGGCATCGGGCGGTCGAGGTCGATTTTCACGGCATTGCCTTCGCCTGCATTTCTTAATTCTTCGGGGATTAATTCGCCCGGATTGTTATCGAGCTTTTCAATCCAAATGCCGTCTTTGTTGATTTTGCATTTGATGTTGCGGTCGGCAGAGCAGGACACACCCAACCCGACAGGGCATGAAGCTCCATGGCGCGGAAGGCGAATTATCCTGACGTCGTGTGCAAAATATTTTCCGCCGAATTGTGCGCCGAGCCCGATGTTGTGTGCTTCTTCCAATACTTGTTTTTTCAAGCTCTATGTCGCGGAATGCCCGACCGGTTTCGTCGCCGGTTGTCGGCAGGTTGTCGTAGTAGTGGGTAGAAGCCAATTTGACGGTGAGCAAGTTTTTTCAGCCGAAGTGCCGCCAATCACGAAAGCGATATGGTACGGCGGACATGCGGCGGTGCCCAGCGTTTTCATTTTCTCAACGAGGAATGGCACCAATGTCTTGGGGTTGAGGATGGCTTTTGTCTCTTGGTAGAGATATGTTTTGTTGGCAGAGCCGCCGCCTTTTGTGACGCACAAGAAGCGGTATTCCATGCCTTCGGTCGATTCGAGGTCGATTTGCGCGGGAAGGTTGCACTTGGTGTTGACTTCCTCGTACATGGAAAGGGGAGCATTTTGCGAATAGCGCAGGTTGTTTTCCGTGTAGGTCTTGTATACGCCTAATGCGAGCGCTTCTTCGTCGCAATAGCCTGTCCACACCTGTTGCCCTTTTTCGCCATGAATGATGGCAGTCCCCGTGTCTTGGCAGAATGGCAACACGCCTTTGCTTGCCACGTCGGCATTGCGCAGGAATGTGAGCGCCACGTATTTGTCGTTTTCGCTTGCTTCGGGGTCGTTGAGGATTTTGCAACTTGCTCGTTGTGGGAGCGGCGCAACATGAAAGAAACATCATGGAATGCCGCATTTGCCATTGCGGTCAATCCTTCTTTCTCGATTTTCAAAATAGGATGCCCTTCAAATTCGCCTACCGAAACATGGTCTTTTGTTAGCAGGTAATACCCGTGTCGTCGTTTCCCGTTTGGAACATTGGACGATACTTGAATTCCGGATTTGCCATAATTACGTAATT
>VOFD01001401.1_pt1 | contig 15292 bp, 13 predicted proteins | sample 5384101 | NCBI WGS metagenome assembly VOFD01 (sample SAMN12384723, study PRJNA508395) | human gut metagenome | isolation source: healthy gut C | host: Homo sapiens
AGATACTCGGGCGAACGCTGTATTCTGGAATCGGCCTCTATCAAGCCGGCCAACACCTTGCGCGCTTCGTCGTAACTGTCGCCGTACGAAATGCCGAACGTCCATTCGATGCGGCGCGTACCGGATTCGGTCACGTTGTTCACGATGCTGGAAGACATGCCGCCGTTGGGAATGATGATGGTCTTGTTGTCCGGAGTTATCAGCACCGTATTGAAGAGATTGATGGCCTTCACGGTACCCTCGACACCCTGCGACACGATATAGTCGCCCGTGCGGAAAGGTTTGAGCAGCAGGATAAGCACCCCGCCCGCAAAGTTCTGGAGCGTTCCGCTCAATGCCATGCCGACGGCAAAACCGGCCGAAGCGAGTATCGCCAGGAACGACGTCGTCCTTATGCCGAGCACTCCCACGATTATCATGACGAGGAATACCCAGACCACTATCCGCAGGATACTCGGATAAAGGAATTGAGCGAGGGTCCAGCCCGCGTTTCTCGAATATGCGGTTCAGGAGTCCGTCGGCCTTTCGGATGAGCCAGCGCCCCACGATATAGATAAGTACCGCAGCGACCAGCTTTCCTCCGAGCGACGGCCTCGTGCAGCAGGTCGTCCCAGGCTCATCTGGAGAATGCGGTGAAGCCAGTTCTCGAATTTGCCGAGCACTTCACTGTCCTCGGGAATATCCACATTCGGCTTGGAGAGTTGTAGAAAAAGATTCATGCGCAAAACGATTTACATACAGTTCGACATTGGGTAAGGGATGCGGAACGGCATGAAACCGTGCATCAAACTGCGGTAAAGATACGCTTTATCCGCCGGAACACGAAATGCGGAGCATCGGAAAATCACTGCTTTTGCTCTCCCCGAAGGGCTGCTCCGGACCGAAGGGAGCCGTCCCCGGCCGGTCTTTTCTCCGGAATCGCTTCGTTCCGGCCGAACCGCCGCATAGGAAGCACATCGACTTCGGCCGCCTCCTTCGGTTTTCATCGAATATTTGCTATATTTGCACGGTTTTACCGGAAAGGCCCGGATGGTGGAATAGGTAGACACGCGGGACTTAAAATCCCGTGGGCAGCGATGTCCGTGCGGGTTCGATTCCCGCTCCGGGTACACGGCCATGATTTGCTTTGATTGTCAATGCGAATCATGGCCGTTTTCTTTCTTGGGAGGCCATTCCACGGCCCTCTCGCCGTAAGCTCCTACCACCCGACAAACAGCCGGATACGCCGTTTCCACCGATACCCGCCCGGCAGCCGGACAAGACAGCTCCCGCCGTCGGGAAGAGCCGCGGGTTCGCACACCGTATGCAGAACCGCGAATTTCCGTGCCTGTCTATATATTCTTCCAAAATATCTATATTTGGAACTCCAAACGATTTCGTACCGCAATGACACGGATAATTTCCCTTTTGTTTGCCCTCCTGACCGTCACCGGCGGAAAGGCGAGTGCCGTCCTGCCCGGCAGCCGGACATTCGCACAGCGCTCCGGCACCGCATGTTCCGTTCCGAACGATAGTCTCCGCATCTCGACTGCCACTCCTCTGTTACCCGCTGCTGCACAGCCTCTATACGGTCTCGAAGTTCCCGACTATACGCCCGCCCTCCGCAACCCGCTGCGGATGCCGGAGAGCGTCCGGCCCCGCCGCGACTTCTGGCACTCCACCGGCGCCCGGTTCATCATTCCGGCCGGTTTCATCACCTACGGCGTCGTAGCGCAATGCAACCCACTCCTGCAAAAAGCCAATGCCGAAGTCAAATCCGCCGCATTCCGGGCCTTTCCAGGCCGGACGCATGTGGACGACTACCTGCAATACGCCCCCGTAGCCGCCTACTTCGGCCTCTCATGGATAAAGACCGAGCACAACTTTTGGAAAAAACCATCGTGGCTGCCACTTCGTACCTCGTCATGGCCGCCATCGTCAATACCATGAAATTCGCCATCCCCGTCCAGCGCCCCGACGGTTCGGCATGGAACTCCTTCCCCTCAGGACACACTGCAACCGCCTTCACGGGCGCACATCTGCTGTTCCGCGAATACAAAAGCGTATCGCCGTGGATAGGCATCGCAGGCTACGCGGCCGCCACGGCGACAGGTGTCATGCGCATACTCAACAGGCGCCACTGGCTGAGCGACGTCGTCACGGGTGCGGGCATCGGCATCGCCAGCGTCGAAATCGCCTACCTCCTGCTGCCCGTATTCGACCGGTGGATTTACGGTAAAAAAGGAGGAAACGACGAGACGGACGAGCATGATGTTCGCCCCGGCCGTCGGATACGGCTACTACGGAGCCGGATTCGCCTGCGTGTTCTAAAGAGACGCGCCGGACAGGGCAATTTACCTTTCCCTGTCCGCTTCCGGGACACAGCGCGGAATATTCTCTCTTTTCGGTCTGCCCCGCCCATCACCTCGGACTTCGACCGCTTTTTTCCAGTACGCGGAAAAGCCCCTGGCTCCGACCGGCGACAGCAACGACGAGAACGTCCTCACCGATACCGCCTAGCAATTGATAACAGAGCAGGGTTACGAACGAAGCGGAGATTATTTGGAGGAATGGAGCGACAAGGCAGACGATTTCGACGCCACCTATCTGTTCCGCGACGACCATACCGGCACCTACATCACCCGAGAACACTTCAACGGCGAGGAACATACCTCCGCCTCGGCAATTCGATGGGAATACCGGTCCGAAGAGACGACGCTGACAATCCACTACACCGAGGCCGGAGACGAGCGCACCTATCGGATGGAAGAGATGTCGGCCGATACGATGATACTCGTCCGGCACACCGCCGAACCATACGGATACGAATACTACCATGTCGCAACCTACGTGAGAAACTTTTGACGGGCGAACGCACTCTTGATTCCGCCCGCCCACGCTCCCGATACGGGTCACATGCGCCCGTCTGTTCTCCCGGTACAAAAACAGCCATCCCCGGAACCATTGTTCCGGGATGGCGCATTCATGCGGCACGAAGTCCGCAGCAAACCTACTTGATACCGAGCTTCTTCCGGATATCCTTCGGTACGGCATCCTTATGTACCACGATGTTGAGCGTCTTGTACGCCACGAAAGGTGCGGAAGCGAAGAAATAACCGTCGTAAATGTTGTCCGTATTCCACGAATTCTTCACCTTGTAGAAAGTGTTGCCGTTCTGGTCCTTGTAAAGACCGGTAATGAGCATGCCGTGGTCGTCGGTCGTCTCGTAGTTATCGTATCCCTGCTGGCGGAGCTCCTGTGTGATTTCCATCTCCTTGATGGGCTCCGTCGCATTGGCAATCATGTTCCTGCGGCTATTGGCCGACATGGTCTCCCACTTCGACCACTCGGTGTTCTGGGCATCCTCGCCTACACCGGCGGGAATCACTGCAAAGCCTTTGGAATACTGGAAACCGGGTTCGCTGACATCCGCAGCCCAATCGACCGTATAGCCGTTCTCCAGCGAATTGTCGATAATCGCCATGAACTCATCGAGAGGCACATTCCACGACAAGCCCCAGGCCCAGTTGTCGGGCACCTCCATCGCGAACTGCGTATAGAAAGGATGGTGGGTGAACGAAGTGAACGAAACGTAATCGTCCATATTCAGGCCCAGGCTCCTCAGCAAAACTCTGGGGCGTGTACTCCTTGCCGTTGTAAACGAACGTTTCGGGCAGGCTCCCCGAAATAGGCATCGAGAATACCGTCGAGCCCGTCGGCCCATACGGGAGTAAGTTTTCCGTTCGGATTGGCCACTACGCCCTTCATATATCCTTTGAGGACAGCCTCCACCTCGCTGTGCTGGTGGTTGTCGGTACCGTACTGCAAGCCCGTATAGACTTCGTCGGGCACAATGCCGTATTCGCGTATCACGTTGAATACGTCGTGCGTCGCACCGCCCTGCGAAAATTCGGCCTTGCCGTGCATGCGGGTGTACTTCTTGGCCTTGTCGAGATAGGCATGGCGCGCTATCCACATCTCCGAAAGGTCGTAATCGCCTTTGCCGGTACGGAGCAGTTCGCTCTCCAGAAAAGCGATGCCGGCAAAACTCCAGCAAGTACCACTGCTGCACTGGTCCTTGACGGAGGTAGCGGGGATATCCTTCACTGCCGTAAACTCATAGGGAGTCTTCACCTCCTCCTTGTCGGGCGTCTGGGCACCGAGGCTGAAAGCCGCCAACAAGGCGGCCGCCGTCACAAAAAAATCTCTTCATTCCGATAGTCTGTTGTTTTTTATTGATTGGTAAATAAATTGTACATGCCTGCCGTTCCGCAACCACCGCACGGCCATCCTATTCGGCCCAGAGGCCGGCCAGGTTGATGATGGTCTGCATGGCTTTCTTCATCGTGTCGAGCGATGCATACTCGTATTTGCCGTGGAAGTTCATACCGCCCGTGAACAGGTTCGGACAAGGAAGCCCCATGTAGGAGAGACGCGAACCGTCCGTACCGCCGCGGATGGGCTTCACCAACGGTTCCACACCGGCCATACGCATGGCCTGCTCGGCCTTGGCGATTACCTGCGGATGCGGCTCCACCATCTCGCGCATGTTGTAATACTGGTCCTTCAGCGTCAGCTTCACCGTTCCCTCGCCGTACTTGCGATTCAGGAAATCGGCCACCTCCTGCGCGAAAGCCTTTTGCGTTCGAATTTCGCCCGGTCGTGGTCGCGAATGATGTAGCTCGATTCGGCCGCCTCCACACTGCCGCCGATGCCCACCAGATGGTAAAAACCCTCGTACCCTTCGGTATGTTCGGGACGCTGTACGGGCGGAAGCATGGCGTTTATCTCGCACACCACCTGCAAGGCGTTCAGCATCTTGTCTTTCGCCGAACCGGGATGGATGTTCTTCCCCTGCACCTCGAAACGGGCCGAAGCGGCGTTGAAGTTTTCGTACTCCAGCTCGCCTTCGTAACCGCCGTCCACGGTGTAGGCATACTGCGCACCGAACCGCGTCACGTCGAAATAGTCCACCCCGCGTCCTATCTCCTCGTCGGGCGTGAAACCGATGCGTATCTTCCCGTGCTTCACCTCCGGATGCGACATAAGGTATTCGGCAGCGGTCATGATTTCGGCCACTCCCGCCTTGTCGTCGGCACCGAGCAGCGTCGTCCCGTCCGTGGCGATGAGCGTCTGCCCCTTGAAGAGCGGAAGCTCCGGAAATTCGGCCACGGTCATCGTCACGGCATCGTTCAGCCGGATATCCCCGCCGTCGTAATGTTCGATAATCTGCGGCTTCACATCCTTGCCGCTCATGTCGGGACTCGTATCCACATGGGATATGAACCCCTATCACCGGCCGGTCCTCATAACCCGGCGTCGCAGGAATCGTCCCCATGACATAGCCGTAACGGTCCATCTCCACCTCCTGCAGGCCGAGCGCCTTCATCTCCTCGGCCAGACAGGCGAGCAGCACCTTCTGCTTCTCGGTCGAAGGGAAAGTCGTACTGTTCTCGTCGCTCTGCGTATCGAAGCCGACGTATTTCAGGAATCTTTCAAGCAATTCCATATGCATCTTTTTTGGTTATACTGTTTTCCTTGACGCAACGTATTCGTGCGGCAACCCTACCGCACGAATACGCCGACGTCCGTATGCAAATTTACGTATTTATTCCGAAACTTCCGGCTTGGCCCGCTTGGAATCCCATACGACATAGGCAATCAGCGCGACATAGACGAGGATGGCTACCACTTCGGAACCGGTCGTACCGTACCACGAGGTAAGCATCAAGTCTACGTTCAGGTACTTGAGGATGGCGCTGACGACGCCCATGAGCGCTCCGCCGGCAATCAGACCCGATGCGATAAGCGTTCCACGGTCCTTGCGGGCTTTGTTGAGCGCAGCATCCTTGCTGCGTGTCGAAACGAACCAACTGATAAGCCCGCCTATCAGGAGCGGCGTATTGAGGTCGAGCGGGATGAACATGCCGAGCGCAAACGCCAGTGCCGGAACGCCTATCATGGTAAGTATCAGCGCGAATACCGCACCTGCGAAATAGAGCATCCACGGCGTGGCGCCGCCTTCCATCAGCGGTTTGATGACCGCCGCCATGGCATTCGCCTGCGGTGCGACGAGCTGGCTGTCCGGGCCGAAACCATAAGTCTTGTTAAGCAGCATCATGACACCGGCCACCGTAGCCGCCGATACGGCAGCACCGAGGAATTTCCACTTCTCCTGCCGGGCGGGCGTCACCCCTATCCAGTAGCCTATCTTGAGGTCGGTAATGAAAGCGCCGGCCATCGAGAGCGCCGTGCACACCACTCCGCCGATTATCATGGCCGCCGTCATGCCGCTCGTTCCGCTCAACCCCGCGCTGACGAGCACAAGCGAGGTGAGGATGAGCGTCATCAGCGTCATGCCCGACACCGGGTTGGACCCCACGATGGCGATGGCATTGGCCGCCACCGTCGTAAAGAGGAACGAGATGATAAAGACCAGCAGCAGCGAAATGACCGTGAAGAGCCAGTTGTGCAATACACCGAACTGGAAGAAGAAGAGCACCGCCACAAGTACGGCAATCAGCACCGACAGGATGGTCTTCATGGGCAGGTCGCGTTCGGTCCGCTCGCGCGTTTCACATTCTTTTTACCTTTGAGCATCTTTAACGGCAAGCCCCAGCGCCTGACGGATGATTTTCGAGGATTTGATGATGCCGATGATACCGGCCATGGCGATACCGCCGATACCGAGCGGACGGCCGTAGTTGAAGAAGAGCTCCTCGGGCGTCATGTTCCCCACCGTCTGCAGAATACCCTCGCCTACGGGCAACGTCATGCCGGGTGCGAAGTAGCTGATGAGCGGGATGAGTACGAACCAGACGGTGAACGAACCGGCGCAGATGAACGCGGCATATTTCAGCCCCACTATATAACCGAGGCCGAGCACCGCCGCGCCCGTATTCACCTTGAACACCACCTTGAACTTATCGGCTATCATTTCGCCCCAGGTGAGTACCCGCGTCGAGATGGTCTCCGTCCAGAGCCCTACGCTGCTCGCGATGAAGTCATACAGACCGCCCACGAGCCCGCTGACAGCCAACACCTTGGCCTGATTGCCCTTCTTCTCGCCCGACACAAGCACCTCGGTAGTCGCGGTGGCCTCGGGGAAAGGCAGCTTTCCGTGCATGTCCTTGACGAAATATTTCCTGAACGGTATAATGAGCAGGATACCGAGCAGGCCGCCGAAAAGCGACGAAAGGAAAATCTGATAGAACTGCGCCTCCAGCCCCAGAATATAGAGTGCCGGAAGCGTAAAAAAATAGCTCCGGCGACGATAACCCCGGAGCTTTGCGCCGATGGACTGGATAATGGTGTTCTGTCCGAGCGTGTTCTTCTTTCCGAAGATGTTGCCCACGCCGACGGCGATAATCGCTATCGGTATGGCCGCCTCGAACACCTGCCCCACTTTCAGACCGAGATAAGCCGCAGCCGCCGAGAAGAGGATGGCCATGATGAGCCCCATCGTAACCGAATAGGGGTAACCTCCTTCGGCTTCGAGCCGGCGGGCAGGATGGGTTTGTACGATTCGCCCGGCTTCAGCTCGGTGTAGGCATTGTCGGGCAAAGAGTAGTTCTGTTGATTTTTCCTCCATATGATTTAAATTTAGTTCAGTGCGCACGCCTCACCTTACGGCACCTTTCCGTAAGGTGAGCAAATATACGAATATATTCCATGAAAACCGCAAGCGGCTGCCTCCGGCGACCCGGCAATTGACCGCAACGCGGTGCGGACGAACCGGCCATGCGTTTTTTTCGTTACTTTTGAGCTGCAAGTCCTGTAAACGGTTCCAAAGGACCGACGCACGAGAAATGGAGATAGTCATAGCACCCGACAAATTCAAAGACACGCTGACGGCAGCCGAAGCAGCCGGAGCCATTGCCGACGGAATAGACCGTGCGGCCCGCCGCGCAGGCCGCACCGACGTGCGCCTCATACTGAAACCCATGGCCGACGGAGGCGAAGGGAGCCTCGGCATTCTGGCCGGGGACGAAGGAGAATACCATCCGGTGGAGACTTTCGATGCGCTGATGCGCCCCGTGCAGTCGGCCTATGCCGTACTCCCGGGCAACAGCGGAAAGTACGCTGCCGTGGAGGCCGCCTCCGCCGTCGGGCTTTACCGGCTGGACAGAGAGGAACGCAACCCTCTCCGGACGACTTCCTACGGAGTGGGAAAAGTCATGCGCGAAGCTATCGAGGCAGGCTGTACGGAGCTAATTGCCGCGGTGGGCGGTACGGCGACGAGCGACTGCGGCGCGGGCATGCTCGCCGCGCTGGGATGCCGTTTTCTCGACGGACAGAACCGCCTTATCGATTACCCCGCCGGCGGCGACCTGATACGGTTCGATGCCATCGACACGGCCCCCCTCTACCACCTTACGCAAGGGTGCCGGTTCAAGGTATTGTGCGACGTGGACAATCCGCTGACGGGTCCGAAGGGAGCTGCGGCTGTTTTCGCGCCGCAGAAAGGGGCCGACGCGGCTGCGGTCGCCCTACTCGAAGCGGGAGCGGAACACTTCGCCGCGAAAGCCGCAGCGGCGACCGGGCACGACTGCCGCGCGGTAGCCGGAAGCGGTGCTGCGGGCGGCATCGCCTGGGCGCTGAAAACTTTCTGCGGAGCCGACTTCATCCCCGGTGCGGCCTCCATTGCCGCGCTGACCGGTACCGACGCGGCCATACGCAAGGCTGCGCTCGCAGTCACCGGCGAGGGGCGGTTCGACAGCCAGAGTCTCCACGGCAAGGTAGCCGGCCATATAGCCTCGTTCGCACATGCCCACGGCATACCGACCATCGTCCTGTGCGGTTCGCGCGGAGAGGATATGACCGCCGACATCCTCGCTCCGGCAGGCATATCGGCTCTCTTCGCCCTGACCGACCGCGTTCCGCGGCACGAAGCCTTCACCCGCCCCGCCGAAAGCCTCGCGCGCCTCACCGCGGAAGTCTTCGGTTACCTGTTGGCCGAATAACTTCCCAACCGCCGGCGCGATTCCAATCGGAGGCTTCCTGTCAATCGATGATTTCCGCCCCTGCAAAATCATCGCCCATAAAACGATACTCGTACACGCGGGTAAGGCGGTCTCCTTCAAGCCGTTCATATGCGGTCGAATCGAGCAGAAAAGCCGATTCATCCCCTGCCCGCTGCACGAACTCCCGCTCCCCCTGCGACACCTTCACCCACGTATCGTCACCGAGGCAGAAGGGCCCGGGAAAGAGGCCGAATCCGGCAAAACTAACTTCATGACGTCCGCCAACGGCGACCGTAAAGGCCTCCTCTACAGGCGGGGGCGTCAGGTCGTACTGCGCGGAATGAAATTCCACGGTTACAGACTCGGATGTCCCGTTCACATAACGATAACAGGATGTGCAAACATAATCGACATGTTCTCCCTTTCCGCCCTCTTCCTCCTGCGGTGCCGGCCGCTTGTCGCAACCCGCAACGAGCGCCGCCGCACAGCACCGCCCACAACAAACACCGATTTCGTCTCGTTTCCATAACGCACTGTTTTTAATTCATTGTTTCTCTATAATTTGAAAAAAGAGCCGGCGTCATGTGTTCCACACCATACCGCCGATAAGACAACATACAAGTTCATGTGATTTTTCTACAATCCCCGGTTCCTTCAGACTAAACAATGATAAGCAAAATAACATTACCGACAAAAGAAAGATGCCGCTAAAGCACAAACCACAGTTAAGACCCGCACATCAATAAATTACCCGTCTGTACTTTTCATAATACGGCCATCTGCTGTTACTGTGCCTCCTCCCTGAAAAATGTGATTTTATAACACCTTTTATATTTAGGGTTTAAAATAAAACCGTTAAATTTGGAGGCGGATTGAAACCAATATTTAAAAACAAATAACGAACTGACATCATGAACAAACGGCTTGTGGAATGTGTCCCCAACTTCAGCGAGGGGCGCGACATGGGTATCATCAAGGAGATAACCGACGCCATCACCTCCGTGGAGGGCATCAAATTGCTGGACGTAGACCCCGGCCAGGCGACCAACCGGACGGTGGTGACTTTCGTGGGCGAACCCGAAGCGGTGGCCGAGGCGGCTTTCCGCGGCGTGAAGAAGGCTTCGGAGGTCATCGACATGCGTCATCACAAGGGAGCGCACCCGCGCATCGGGGCGACGGACGTGCTGCCGATTATTCCGGTGGCGGGCATCACCCTCGAAGAGTGCGCCGAAATAGCCCGCACGCTGGCCAAACGGATATACGACGAACTCGGCATCCCGACCTATAATTACGAAGCGGCGGCGCAGCGCCCCGAAAGGCGCAACCTCGCCGTATGCCGCAAGGGCGAATACGAAGGGCTGGAGAAGCGAATTTCCGACCCGAACGAAGCGCCCGACTTCGGCCCCGGCAAATACACCGAACAGGCGGCCCGCAGCGGCGCGACGGTCGTGGGCGCACGCGATTTCCTCATCGCCGTGAACTTCAACCTCAACACCACCTCCACCCGCCGCGCCAACGCCATCGCATACGACGTGCGCGAGAAGGGCCGGCCGATGCGCGAAGGCGGTTCGCCCGTAGGGAAGCCGCTGAAGGATGCCGAAGGCAACACGATTATGATACCCGGCACACTCAAGGGCACGAAGGCCATCGGCTGGTTCATTCCCGAATACGGCGTGGCCCAGGTTTCGATGAACATCACCGACATCAAACAGACCCCGCTCCATGTGGCGTTCGATGAAGTGTGCCGCGCTGCGGCAGCCCGCGGCGTCCGGGTGACGGGAACGGAAATCGTCGGCCTCGTACCGAGAAACTCCCTCATCGAGGCGGGCAAATATTTCCTGCGCAAACAGCAGCGCTCGACGGGCGTATCGGAAAGCGAGCTGCTCAAAATCGCCATCCACAGCATGGGACTGAGCGACCTGGCACCCTTCAAACCCGAAGAGAAAGTCATCGAATACCTGCTCGAAGCAGAGAACAAGAAAAAACCGGCTGATAGACCTGACCTGCAAAGGATTCGCCGAAGAGACCGCGAGCGAATCTCCCGCACCGGGCGGCGGCTCCATCTCGGCATACGCCGGTGCGCTGGGCGCCGCGCTGGGCACCATGGTCGCCAACCTCCTCGCACAAGGCCGGGTGGGACGCCCGCTGGGAGGAGTTCTCCGACTGGGCCGACAAGGGGCAGGCGCTCATGAGCGAACTGCTCATGCTCGTGGATGAAGACACCGAAGCGTTCAACCGCATCATGGACGTCTTCGCCATGCCCAAAGGGAACCGATGCCGAAAAGGCCGCCCGCTCCAAAGCCCTTCAGGAGGCCACGCTCTACGCGACGCAGGTGCCCCTGCGGACGATGAAGGCATCGGTGAAGGTCTTCGACATCGTGAAGGCGATGGCCGCCCAGGGCAATCCCAATTCGGTATCCGACGCCGGCGTCGGTGCCCTGATGGCCCGTTCGGCCGTACTCGGCGCCATGCTCAACGTAAAATCAACGCCGCCGGCCTCAAAGACCGCAGCGTTGCGGAAGAACTCATCGGCGAGGCGGAACGCATCGCACGCGAGGCCGAAAAGCTCGAAAAGAGGTGCTGGAGATAGTACACGAGAAAATAGATTGACAAACCGCCTGCGGCGGGGTGCACCGTTATCCCGCCGCAGGTTCCAAAAACAGAAACACCCATGACGTTAAAAAGAATTCCAGGACGACATCAGGGCCGGTATTCCGGATGTCCTGCCTGCACCGAAACCTTACGACGCGGCCATCAACCATGCGCCCAAACGGAAGGACATACTCACTCCGGAAGAGAAGAAACTCGCCATAAAGAACGCACTGCGCTACTTCCCGGCCAAACACCACAGGGAACTGGCCGCCGAATTCGCCGACGAACTGAAACGCTACGGCCGGATTTACATGTACCGCCTGCGGCCCGACTACGAAATGTACGCGCGGCCGATAGACGAGTACCCGCCCGCAGCCGGCAGGCAGCCGCCATCATGCTGATGATTAACAACAACCTCGACAAGGCGGTGGCGCAGCATCCGCACGAACTGATAACCTACGGAGGAAACGGCGCCGTATTCCAGAATTGGGCGCAGTACCGCCTCGCCATGAAATACCTCTCGGAAATGACCGATGAGCAGACGCTCGTCATGTACTCCGGCCACCCGATGGGACTGTTCCCCTCGCACAAGGATGCGCCGCGGGTCATCGTCACCAACGGCATGATGATTCCCAACTACTCCAAGCAGGACGACTGGGAGCGCTACAATGCGATGGGCGTCACGCAGTACGGTCAGATGACGGCCGGCTCGTACATGTACATCGGCCCGCAGGGCATCGTGCACGGTACGACCATTACCGTGCTCAACGCCGCACGCAAGCAGGCTCCAGAAGCGCGGCGGCGGGGAGATTCCCGGGATGCTCTTCGTATCGTCGGGCCTGGGCGGCATGTCGGGCGCCCAGCCCAAAGCGGGCGTCATCTCCGGCGTGGTGAGCGTCATCGCCGAAATCAATCCGAAGGCCGTGCACACGCGCCATTCGCAGGGCTGGGTAGACGAGGTGCACACTTCGCTGGACGAGCTCATCCCCCGCATCCGCAGGGCACGCGAACAGAAGGAGGCCGTATCGCTCGCCTACCAGGGCAACATCGTCGACCTGTGGGAACGCCTCGCCGCGGAGGGCATCGACGTGGACCTGGGCTCCGACCAGACCTCGCTCCACAACCCGTGGGCGGGCGGCTACTACCCCGCAGGGCTCACCTACGAAGAGTCGAACCGGATGATGGCCGAACAGCCCGAAGAGTTCCATAAACGCGTACAGGAGTCGCTGCGCAGGCAGGTGGCCGCCATCAACAAAGGCTGACGGCCAAAGGCATGTACTTCTTCGACTACGGCAACGCCTTCCTGCTCGAAGCCTCCCGCGCCGGTGCCGACTGCATGGCGCCGGACGGCAAGCGTTTCCGCTATCCCTCCTACGTACAGGACATCATGGGCCCGATGTTCTTCGACTACGGCTTCGGCCCGTTCCGCTGGGTATGTAGTCGGGCAGGCCGGAAGACCTCGCGACGACCGACCGCATCGCGCTGGAAGTCATGCGGGAAATACGCAAGACCGCTCCGAAGGAGATTCAGGGCCCTGGACGACAACATCCTCTGGATAAGCAAGGCGGGCGAAAACAAGCTCGTCGTGGGTTCGCAGGCACGCATCCTCTACGCCGACGCCGAAGGCCGCACGAAAATCGCGCTGGCCATGAACGAGGCCATCGCCCGCGGCGAAATCAGCGCCCCGGTCGTATTGGGCCGCGACCACCACGACGTGTCGGGCACCGACTCGCCCTACCGCGAGACGTCGAACATCTACGACGGCTCCTCCTACACGGCGGACATGGCCGTACAGAACGTCATCGGCGACTCGTTCCGCGGAGCGACCTGGGTATCGCTCCACAACGGCGGCGGCGTCGGCTGGGGGCGAGGTCGTCAACGGAGGCTTCGGCATGGTCATCGACGGCCCGGACGACTCGCGCCGCCACATCCAGGAGATGCTCCTGTGGGACGTGAACAACGGCATCGCACGCCGCAGCTGGGCCCGCAACGAGGGCGCCATGTTCGCCATCAAACGCGAAATGGAACGCACCCCCGGCCTGAAGGTCACGCTGCCGAACATCGCCGACGACACGGTAGTGGAAGAGGCACTGAAAAACTTGTAAGGTTTCCGGCTCCGCCGGTCATCGCCGGCGCACGGCACATACACAATCAATAACGCAGCCCTTCCGCGACCCACGCGGAAGGAAGCAGTAACAAGACAACCAAATGAAAACGCATAAGATTTCATCCGCACACATCACTCCGCAGCAGGCCTACGAAATTGCCCGCGGAGGATACAGGCTCGAAACTGTCGGACGATGCGCGCACGCGCATCCAGCTGCCGCGACTATCTAGACAGCAAGACCGAAGAGAAGGACGCAGCACCGATTTACGGCGTAACGACCGGTTTCGGTTCGCTGTGCAACATCTCCGTAGACAAGAAACGTCTGGGCGAACTCCAGAAAAACCTCGTCATGTCGCACGCCTGCGGAACGGGCGAACGGGTTCCGTCGGAAATCGTCCGCCTGATTCTGCTGCTGAAAATCCAGTCGCTCTCCTACGGTCATTCGGGCGTACAGGTTGCGACCGTGGAACGGCTCATCGACTTCTTCAACAACGGCGTCCTGCCCGTCATCTACCAGCAGGGGTCGCTGGGTGCATCGGGCGACCTCGCTCCGCTCGCCCACATGTCGCTCCCGCTGCTCGGCCTGGGCGAAGTGGAATTCGAAGGGAAAGATGTACCGGCATCCGAAGTGTTGAAAAAGTTCGGTTGGGAGCCCATCGAACTCCAGTCCAAAGAGGGGCTGGCACTGCTGAACGGCACGCAGTTCATGAGCGCGTTCGGCGTATGGTGCGTGGTGAACGCACGCCGCCTGTCCGAGTGCGCCGACAAAATCGGCGCCATGTCGCTCGACGCCTTCGACGGCCGCATCGAACCCTTCTACGAACCGGTTCACAAGGTGCGCGCCCACCGCGGCCAGCTCGAAACGGCACGCAACTTCCGCGAGCTGCTCAAGGGCAGCGAGCTGATAGCACGCCACAAGGAGCACGTACAGGACCCCTACTCCTTCCGCTGCATCCCGCAGGTACACGGCGCATCGAAAGATACCATTGACTACGTGGAGAGCGTCATCACCACGGAACTCAACAGCGTGACGGACAACCCGACGGTCTTCCCCGACGAGGACATCGTCATCTCGGCCGGCAACTTCCACGGCCAGCCCATCGCCCTGGCGATGGATTTCCTCGCCATCGCGGTATCCGAGCTGGGCAACATCTCCGAACGCCGCACCTACAAACTCATCTCCGGTTCGCGCGGGCTGCCCTCGTTCCTCGTGGCCAATCCGGGCCTCAACAGCGGTTTCATGATTCCACAGTATACGGCCGCCTCGATTGTCAGCCAGAGCAAGGGACTGTGCATGCCGGCGTCGGCCGACTCGATTCCCTCCTCGCAGGGGCAGGAAGACCATGTGAGCATGGGCTCCAATGCGGCAACCAAGCTCTACCGTGTGGTGAACAACACCGAACGGGTACTCGCCATCGAACTTTTCAACGCTGCACAGGCACTGGAGTTCCGCCGTCCCCTCAAGTCGTCACCCGCAATCGAAGCGATATTCACCGAATACCGCAAACGTGTTCCGTTCATTTCCAACGACGAAATCATGTACCCGCACATCGAAAGTTCGGTACAGTTCGTCAGGGGCATGTAACGCCGCAGCATAGTCTTTACAAATCGCCGCTTTCCGCCGAAACGACGGGAAGCGGTGATTTATTTC
>VOFD01002950.1_pt1 | contig 15284 bp, 28 predicted proteins | sample 5384101 | NCBI WGS metagenome assembly VOFD01 (sample SAMN12384723, study PRJNA508395) | human gut metagenome | isolation source: healthy gut C | host: Homo sapiens
GTCGGTAGAGCATTTGACTTTTAATCAAAGGGTCGGCGGTTCGAACCCGCCCGAGCTCACCATTGTAAAGAAACCGCTCTTTTGGAGTGGTTTTTTTTTTTTTTGCCGGCGGGTTCGAACCTCCGGTTCTTCTGGCTCATAAGCTTTTTTTTTCAAAAGCTAAATCGCTGCGGTCACTCGTTTGGTAAATTCGCTACGCTCGCTCTCTCTTGCCTGCTCATTAACCAAACTTCGCCTTGCGTCAAAAAAAAACAACCGGAGCAACGGTTGTTTTTGTTCCTTAAGCCCGCCCGAGCTCACCATTGTGAGGAAAACCACTCTTTTGGAGTGGTTTTTTTTTTTTTTTGCCGGCGGGTTCGAACCGCCGGTTCTTCTGGCTCATAAGCTTTTTTTTCAAAAGCTAAATCGCTGCGGTCACTCGTTTGGTAAATTCGCTACGCTCGCTCTCTCTTGCCTGCTCATTAACCAAACTTCGCCTTGCGTCACAAAAACAACCGGAGCAACGGTTGTTTTTGTTCCTTAAGCCCGCCCGAGCTCACCATTGTGAGGAAAACCACTCTTTTGGGTGGTTTTTTTATTTTTTACCGGCGGGTTCGAACCTCCGGTTCTTCTGGCTCATAAGCTTTTTTTCAAAAGCTAAATCGCTGCGGTCACTCGTTTGGTAAATTCGCTACGCTCGCTCTCTCTTGCCTGCTCATTAACCAAACTTCGCCTTGCGTCACAAAAACAACCGGAGCAACGGTTGTTTTGTTCCTTAAGCCCGCCCGAGCTCACCATTGTGAGGAAAACCACTCTTTTGAGTGGTTTTTTTTTTTATAAAGGAACTTAATAAAAAACAATGTCTTAACTAAAATTATTTTCTGATAAAAAACATAATATATGAATTAGCATTTTTCAATAAGGAAAACAACACTATTATTCGTTGATTTTTTATTAAAACATGCTAAAAATTGAATAGTTAAATATCTATGTTCTGAATTTTATGTTGGGAACTGCATAATGCCTCAAAATCGTCCGTACTTCAACTATTCGTTCAAACAATTAGAGGAAGAATTTGACAACAATCAAAATAATCAGGAAGTTCTGGAAAAAATAGCAAATGAACTATCCTTTCGTAAAAAGCAAAAAAGCGGTCTTATTAAAAGATAAAATAACAAACACATTTATTACAGCTTTTCCAAATATTACAAAACATAAAAGAGCAGAAGAAAAAAACATTGAAACCAATAAAACCCCAGAATTTATTGAGAATGATGCCTCTCAACAAATTTTTTGAGAAGCTTGAATTAAATAAAATTCTCCAACGTTCTTTAACAAACAAAACGACGGATATACTCTCTGCCTGGGGTGCGTTGGAAATACTGTCTCCTGTTACCTTTAACAAAAAAAGAAGATTTATTAAAAGTTAAAGATACCAAAAGAAAAATCATTTACAATTTAGATAAAGACGTTCTACCTTGGCTTGATAAAACTAAACCCAAAGGCGCTTCCTCAATCCCGTATATTCTACCATATAGTTCTCGGCGTTATAGATTACGGAAAAGTTATTGATGCTTTATTACAAGTATACGGAGACAGCAATCCCAATCAAAAGATTCCTCAAAGTATGGCTTTGGCGGCAACTGCCATTGTTGACAGCAAAGGTATTTTAATTGAAAATTCGCCTATAACCATATCCAGTTTTGCCTGGGGAATTGAAAAGGCTCTTCACGGAGACCTGAATAATTTGGAAACATGGGGTAAAGAACAAATAGCTATTGTTTCAACGTTGGAAGAACATTTGAAACAACTTGATGAATACGGAAACCCAATTCCTGTAAATTCAAACATGATTTTTTCCGCCAAACAATGGTTATTCAAAAATTAAATATTCCAGATTTTTTTGTAAAAATGAGCTTTTTGTTCTTCGGGATGATGTTTATTATATGTTGGACGCCCCGGATAACTTGTTATTAAACAGCTTTACTTAGATGACATCAATGCTGTTAAACAGATGTTTGTGAATAATCATGCAACTTCTGCCTTGAAAAAATACCTCGGACTAACTCAGCAATCAGGAAAATGTAATATTCTTGACAACATTGATCAGTTAGAACAATTGGTTTCTCCTCAAATGATGCCAAAGGCCAAATGGCCAGGGAAAGGTAACTATCCTTTAGTGTTGTTACAACAGGCTGCCGTTAATGCTGCCAAAAATTATCAAGGAGACAATGGCATTTTAGCTGTTAACGGGCCTCCGGGAACAGGAAAAACAACTTTATTGAGAGATTTGGTCGCAGATATTGTGGAACAAAGAGCTGAGGTATTGAGTACTTTTTTGACGATCCTGAAACAGCTTTTGTTAATTCCGGTGTAAGAACTAAAGCAGGAAACGGTTGGCTGCATTTTTATAAAATGTCTCCCAAAGTAAAAGGTTATGAAATTGTTTTTGCCTCATCTAACAATAAAGCCGTCGAAAATATAAGCAAAGAATTGCCGGCGCAAAATGCTATTGATGAAAATTTTCAGCACTTTAATTACTTCCGCTGCCTGTCCGATAAATTATTGGAAATTCCCACCTGGGGAGCAGTTGCCGCTGTCTTGGGAAATGCATCAAACAGAGGCAAATTCTGTAAAACTTTTGCGTGGGATGATGATTGCAGTATGATTTATTATCTGCTCCATGCGTTAGGCACCCCAAAACTGATTGAAATCAAAGATCCCCAAACAGGACAAATTACAGGGACAAGACTTCCTGAGATGGTACTTAAATCAAATTGTCCCCAAAGCAGAATCGAAGCATTAAGAAACTGGAAAAAAGAACAAGAAAATTTTAAGTCGGTTTATGCTGAAACTAAAAACAGCAAGAAATTTTAAATGAGCTACGTAATACTATTCTTAATCAAATTACATTACGCAAGCATATAATATGCCTTGAAGAAGATTGTGACAACTGTGCGGCATCATTGAGAGATAAAGAGCAAGCACTGCAAAATGCTCTTGATAAATTCAAACTTATTCAAAAGCAGCTGGACAACATTTCTGAAACGTTAAAAATGCATAGCACTCAGAAACCTTTTGGGTGGTTTTTTCTAATGTGGACCCAAGGCTATAAAAATTGGCGACAAAAGTCATTACATTAAAAGAAAAACACCATTTACTTCTTACAGAATTTAAGGACGCTGAAAAAGAGTTTTCTTTATGTAAAAATGAAGCTCTCTCATATAGAGAGAATTTGCGAATCAAAAAATTGAGTTTTCTTTACAACAAGAGAAATATGAAAGGAATGAAGTATTACTAAAAAAATACAAGTCTCAATTATCAACGACTTTGTGGGATGAAGACTTCACCCAACTGACCACTAAAGACCAAAATTTAAGTTCTCCGTGGTGTGATGAAAAGTTTCAATATTTGAGAAACAAAACTTTTTTTGCTTCCCTTAAGCTACACAAAGCTTTTTATTGATGCTGCGGCTAAGCCGTTACGTCATAATTTAAGCATTCTTTTACAAAATTTTTCCCGCCAAAATTTTGCGACGCCAGAACAGAATGCATTAATTCCGGATCTTTGGTCCTCATTATTTTTAGTTATTCCCTGTATTTCAACAACATTTGCTTCCGTTAACCGTATGTTTGGCAGTCTGCCTCCCGAAAGCCTTGGTTGGCTGGTTGTTGACGAAGCAGGGCAAGCTCTTCCACAAGCAGCATTGGGAGCGATAATGCGCACACAACGTTCAGTTATCGTCGGGGATCCTTTACAAATTGAACCTGTTGTTCCGCTTCCTCAGAATCTGACAGAAAATATTTGCAAAAGTTTTGGAGTTGACCCGGACATTTATAACGCGCCATCTGCCTCTGTCCAGACGATGGCAGATGCCTGCAGCCGTTTTTATACTCATATTCAGGATTTTTCAGGAGAAAGAACGGTTGGTATGCCGTTATTGGTTCACAGGCGTTGTTCAGAGCCGATGTTTAGTATTTCAAACCAAATCGCTTATGCCAACAAAATGGTTCAAGCCAAGTTACCCAAAGAATCCATAATAAAAACCTGTTTAGGAAACTCCTGTTGGATTGATATAAAAGGAAAATCTAACAATAAATGGTGTTCGGAAGAAGGAGATGAAGTATTAAAGCTTTTAGAAAAACTAAAAAGACAGCTGTACGGAATTGCCCGACTTATATATTATTACGCCATTTGTTATTGTTGCTGAAAACCTCAGAAATATTATAAAAAACAGCCATGTTTTTGACAAATGGGATTGTGATGTCAACAGTTGGGTTTATGATCATGTAGGAACGATTCATACTGTTCAGGGACGAGAAGCCGAGGCTGTTATTTTTGTTTTAGGCGCTCCCGATATTAGTCAAAAAGGGCCCGAACCTGGGCCGGAAACCGACCTAATTTAATTAACGTTGCCGTTTCCCGAGCAAAAGAATGTATTTACATTATCGGAAATCGCACTTTATGGAAAAAAGCAGGGCTATTCTCCATAGTAGACAGATACTTTAATTAAAATAAACTATGATACCAGGAAAATGACGGCAGCCTTTAAATGTTGAAGTATGTTCACCGGATGATGGTATTAATTTAAATAAGGCATATTATTTTATGTTATTTTCTTTCAGATTTTGGAAGTTATTGTTTTGCAACACAGGAGATGATTATGCGTAAAGCCAGTTTATTGCTTGTTTTTTTATTATGGTGCTGTTCTCAGCCTCCGGCAGTCAAAGAAACCAGCATTACCACCCCGCAAAACGAAACCCTTTTTCGTGACGGCCGAGGGGTTGGGCAATGCTGGCAGCCATAAATTGGCGTTTATACAGCACGGGCTGGCTTCCAACCAGCAGCACCAAGCGGTTCTGGCTGCCAAGAAAGCCTTTCTGGCCAACGGATATGTCGTTGTTACTTTTGACAGCAGGCATTCCCTGGGCAAAAGCAGTCGAGATGTTGAAAACACAAGAATATCGACTTTTGCCAAAGATTTATCCAATGTCATAAATTGGGCGGCCGAACAAGACTTTTACAGCGAACCCTTTGCCCTCGCCGGACATTCGCTGGGCGGCGCTTCGGTTTGGTCATATGCATTGCAGAATCCCCAAAAAGTAGACCGTCTTATCGGCATTGCTCCGGTGGTCAGCGGCGATTTGTGGGAACGTTCGTGCTTTAAAAATATGCCGGAATTCTGCCAAAAATGGAAATCTGACGGCGCTTATGTCTATCAAACGCCGGACGGAAAGGACAAAGCCCTTATCTCTTATAAAACTCTTGATGATGCTAAAAACTTTAATGCCCTGAACGATGCGGAGCATCTAAAAGCCATAACTCTTCTTGTGGCGGCAGACAATGATTCTGTGGTTTCGCCGCAGGACGTCAGAAAATTATATGACCGCCTGCCCCACCCAAAATATATAGCGATTATTAACGACAGCGAACACAATTTTGTCAGCGACAAAAATCAGAATGAACTGTTTGATGCTGTCGGCGCTTTTTTAAAACAACAGAAACCTTCTGTTCCCCAAGACTAACAGAATCATTTTGCGAAATGTGATTTACGAACTCTCGGGCCACCTTAGTGCTTAGGTGGTCTTTTTGTTTTCTGCGAACAGGCTTCTTGCCACAAAAATATCATTTCCCCGATAACAATGCGCTTGCAAGTTACAAAAACTTCCGTTAGACTGGCGGTGTTTGGTTGTCGGAGTTCGCCAGCTCCATTACCAAGAGAATAAATCCAAGCGGAATTGATATATTCCGTCAGCCTTTTTAAGGCATATATCTCGACTTGATGTAAGGTCGGGATGCTTCCGACTATACAACAGACGTAATGTCGGAGGCTTGCCTTGCGATGTTACGTTAAAGGTCAGAAGATCATTTTCTTGGATTAATGGTTCTGGCGACATACCCGACCACCTTAGTGCTTAGGTGGTCTTTTTTTTTTTTTGAAAGGAAATGTCGTGAAAAAATCTGTCTGACTTTATCAGCTCGGAGAGCAGAATAAAATTTGGAGAATCTCTGCATTGGGCCAGAACCGACCAGAAACTCTCTCTTGAGGAAACGGCAAAAAAGCCGGATGCAGCATAGAAGATATTGACGCCCTGGAGACCGGACGCGGCGAGTTTAATCTGCCGTTGACCTGCCGGCTGTTGGAGTTATATCAGGAAAAACTGTTTATCAATGTGGAGAGTTACAATGACTAAGATGCCGATTTATTATGCTCACGAACTTGGAGTTGACCTCTGTTTGGAAATAGCCTTATTTTTCTTTGAAGCCCGGCGGAACCGCGGCCTCTCCATTGCTGAAGCGGCTGCAAAAAGCGGACTTTCCGTTAATGATGTGGATGAGCTGGAAACGCGGGGCGGCCGTTATGATTTTGCAAAAATCACCAACCTGCTGGAACTGTATCAGCTGAAAATGCCGATGATACCGAGCAATTTTAAGAATATGCCGATAGAAATATCAGAAAAATATTTTGCGTGCTGACAATGGCAGCCCCGGTCTTCCGGGGCTTTTGTCGAGGTGACACCATATATTTAATAAATTTTGCCGTCTTAAAAGAATGATAACATTTGTCAAGCTATAATGCTGTCTGCCAATTGCCGTCATCTAACAGGAAAAAGCATGAAAAAATTTTGTATCTTTTTATTTGTTGCATTGCTTTGGTCAAACAATGTTTGGGCGATGCAGATCTTTGTAAAAACATTAACAGGAAAGCACATTACCTTAGAAGTTGAACCCACGGACAGAATTGAGGATGTGAAGGCCAAAATTCAGGATAAAGAAGGTATCCCGCCTGATCAGCAAAGACTGATTTTTGCGGGAAAGCAACTGGAAGACGGCAATGTTGAACTTTTCTTATAAATTGAATTAGGCATTGTATTATCCCTATAATCAGAATTCTCCATTTAACGATGACAACTTCGGAAACCCTTGGTTGTTGTTTGTTTACGCAGCACCATTCCACCCAAAAACATTGACAAAAAAGTAAAATTTTTACTTTTGCCGAAAACAGCGACGGAAGATAAAATCAGGTTACCGTCTTCACAGAAGCAACTAACAAAAGAAAAGCCCGGCTTGCGGAAAATGCAGCAGGGCTTTTGCTTTAACAGGGTTTAATAATTCTGGTTGTACGGATGGGTAGGATCGCCCGGATCGTAATCCTGCGGTTCACTTTGATTCCTAATTTCTTACTGGCCCAGATAACAGGATCGGCAACAATCGTTCCAACCAAGCCAACGCCTATACACCAAACTCGTCCCCAACCGGACACGTCATCACCGGTCAGCCCTTCTTTGAGAATATCAAAGCAGTAGCCTCCGTCGTCATCTTTCTTTCCCATAATATTTAAATTTTTAGGGGTTAGACAATTGAATTATAATAGAGATAATTGTTTACAGAAGCATATGAATATTAGTTATAAAATAGTATTCTCGTTATAAATGTCAATAAAAATGAAGGACGGAAGTTCGGAGCGACAGTGACTAAATGGAAACAAAAAAATGGTATTGCCGCCGCCCTTCAACACAAAAACAGCGTTATCCGCAGATAACGCTGTTTTGCTCGTTTCAGATAAAAAACTTAATCGGCGTAGCCCATATTTTTTGAGATTGGTAATAATAGATTCCGCCGTAGACTGAGATTCTTCACTGATACCTGCACTTTGCAGGGCCAACTTCTTTATACAGGTGTTGACAATCTCATCGGCCGTAGCGCTGATGCCTTTGGTCAGCAAAGTTCCGGCCTGAAACTTGGCATTGGCCTCGCTGACCATACAAGCCCGCATCCGGGTTTTGGCGGAAGCGTTGCTGTCAACTGCGGTATATTTGGATAAATCGGCACAACCGGCCATCAGAACCAGCGCGGCGCCGAGAATAAATATTTTTTTCATATGTCGTCCTTTTCGTCATTTGGTTATGCTACGGTTATACGGCCGATTGTTTTAAATTTTATTAAACAATGACAAACTTCAATTGTATTTTTTATATTTTTCAAAAAATCACGAGATACGGCAAGTGGGTTTTTATTTTTTATGACTGCCGAAACCGCTGCCGATGGTACGGCCGATGCTTTGGATTTTCAATCCGATACAACTCCGGCAGTGCACCGGCGTGTCGTTTACGCATATTTTTCCGGGATAAAGTTCATAGAACCTGCGATATTCGCCTTCCGTAACATTGGGCATAACCACATTGGCACCGCTTTGCAAAGCTATCAGCCGGCCATGCGGGTTCAGACTTTCCATTGCCGTGGTGGCCGGAATGTTAATGTCCGGCATCAGGATACGCATCACCGCCATAGTGCGCAAAGCCAACTCAAGCGAACCGCCGGAGGCATCGGCAAGCGGCGTTTCCGGATGGGGATGAAAGGTCCGATACCAGCCATGTCGATTTCCAAATTCTGCAAAAAAGCAAATCATCGGCAATCGATTCAATTGTCTGTCCGGGAAGTCCGACCATAATTCCCGACCCCAGCTCGTAGCCAAGTTGTTTGAGCGCGAGCAGACATTCATAACGCCGCTGCCAGCTCATACCGGGGTCCAGCCGGTGATACAAGTCTTTGTCCGTCGTTTCAATACGCAGCAGGTAGCGGTCGGCGCCGGCCTCGCGAAAAGCCCGGTATTCGTCATAGCTGCGTTCGCCGATGCTGAGTGTGACCGCCACATCAAATTTTTTGATTTCAGAAATGATGCGGCACATTACGTCGGCGGTGTAATACATATCTTCGCCGGACTGCATAACCACCGTCTTAAACCCCATGGCAGCCGCTTTGCGTGCCGTTTCAACAAGTTCTTCCGGCTCCATACGGTAACGGCACACTTTTTTTTTGTTATGCCGGCGGATACCGCAATACATACAGTCATTACGGCAAATGTTGGAAAATTCTATCAAACCGCGCAAATGGATGTCATCGCCCACATGGCGACGGCGAATATCGTCTGCACGCTTAAACAGCTGCGATTGATTTTCCTCGTCTGAGAGGAGGGTTATAACTCGTTTCGGTTCAAGCTCATAGTTTTGCACTTTCAATTATCCCATTGCCCAGAACTGAATTTACGTTTGAGGACGGCATTGCACCGGACACAGAGATTTGGCATACAGGGCCAGATGTTCTTGCCGAAAAGTTGTTATAACCTTTCGCCATAAAAACATAAAACCAAGTTTTTGCTTTCTTTGACGGTGCGAGTGTAATGCCGGAGACTTAATTTGGCAACAAAAAACCGCGTTTTACTTATAAACGCGGCTTTTGGCATTGTCAAAAATCATTTGAATTTGACAACATAGAAGTCATTTTTTTTGGAGCTGGGCGTAAAAGACCTCCTCAATTCGGGAAATATGCTGTTTTTTCAATTGCTGCATCAGCCATTTGCGGGTTTGTTTTACCTGTCGGAGGCCATCGGCATTGATTTTGCCGTCTTCTATCAAAGCGACGGCAAAGTTCCGTTCACCCTTGCGGACAATGCTCAAGTCGCCGCCGACTTCAATTTGGGCGGTTTTGATTTCGGCCAACGAGCGGACGTCCTGAGTGCGCAGCAGAGACATAAAATCAGTCATCGTCATATTTATTTTGCGGAGGTTTTTGATGTTTACCTGCCCGTCTGAGATAATCACCGTCGGCGTACCGATAATTACTCCCCTTCCCCATTTGGTGTGCTGGGCAATATAGTTAACCAGCCAGTTCAAGGCAAAATATACGGACAAAACCGCCATAAAACCGTACCACGTCGTTTGCGGATTAAAACAAAAAACCGCCCAAAAACCGCACTCAGCAAAAAATTACTGATGAGGTCGAAGCTCGTCATCTGGGTAAACTGGCGTTTAGAGCCGGAAAGCTGGAAGAAAAACAACACCAATATAAAAGACATCAACAGCCGCCAGGCCACCAGCCAATAATCCATTTTACTTCTCCTTTGTAAAAACCTATAAATATATAAAGCAGGATTATCCCCAAACAAGCGCCGGAAAAAAATTTTGCGCCATCGGCCGTTTTAAACGGTATAATGAGGGAAAGACAAAGGAAAAAAGATGGAAGACGACATTTTTACAAGACTGGAAAAATCAGCTTTTCGGGCCAGATTCAAGCTTTCGGCCAAAGACCGAGCCTATGCCGAACAAAAAGGCCCGGCAGAACTTCGCCGGCATGCCGAGGATTTCATTGCCAAACGGCTGGCTCCGGCTGTCATTCCGAACGACGGCAGGCAGACGCCCATGCGCAATCATCCGGTCTTTACCGCGCAGCATGCCACCGCAACCTGCTGCCGACAGTGTTTTTACAGGTGGCACGGCGTAAAACCGGGCGTCGAATTGAGCGCCGAGCAACAGCGGTATGCCGTCAGCCTGATAATGGAATGGCTCCGGCGGCAAATTGAAAAATAGGCTTACAGTTTATTTTTCACTCTCAAAATCAGAATCGGATTGGCTTCGTCGGCTTTTCCAAAATGGGAAAACACGATGTCGCGCGCGTCGTTCAGCCTTAATACCGATTTGAAGGGCTCCCCGCTATGTTCAAAGTTTTCAAACGAATAGTGGTAATACGAAGCGGGAGTATCGTTTAGCAACAAAACCGTTTTGGTTCCGAAAGGTCGGCGTTCGACCTCTATAATACCGTCTTTGGCGGAAGATGTTTTGATAATTTCCAACCCGGGAAAAAGTTCGGCAACCTGCTCGGGCGTCAGTTCCACCTGCCAAACGCCGTCTTTTATGTATTTGAGCTCGTAAAACTTCAATTCATGCCCGCTGTAGCCGATTAAGCGTCCGTTTGAAAGAAATTCATAAGTTGAAGACAAATACAGTTCCTGCTCCGGAGACTTGTATTCGGAATAACTGCCGGACCCTGCCGAAATATGCTTGGTGAAGACGATGCGATCTTCTGCCATTGAGCCGTTACTCCAAACTCCCGCGGCGGGCGAATACACCACCTGATGATTTTCACCGACGGCATCGGCCGTTACATCCCCGGGGAAGCGGTACGGAGAATCACAGGCCGCCAACATTCCGATTATCGCAAACAAGCAAAGTTTTTTCATCGTTTTGCCCTTTCCTGAAAAAAACACCTTTGCCTCAGCTTAGGAGCAAAAATGATTGTTGGCAACCTTTAGCATTCTAAAACGGCAAAAAAAATATTTACACAAGGGCCTTTTTGTGTTATTGATATAAAAAAACAACCTTATCCGGAAACTAAAATGAAAAAAGCACTTATTCTTACCGCCGCCGTATTGCTGCTGGGCTCCTGCGCCACCGTTATCAACGGACGCAAACAGGAACTGTCGTTTGATTCCAACGAGAAAGACACCCAAATTTTCATCGGAGACAAAGAAGTCTGCCGCACCCCTGTATCGTCGAAGTTGCCCGCAGCAGAAGCAAACTGCTGGTACGGGCGAAAAAACAGGATTTGAGGACAAAACCATTTTTGTAACAAGTTCAGCCAATGTTGCATCGTTGTTTAACGGAATTAGTACAATTTTTTCGACTTTCGGCCTTTCAACCGATATGAGTTCAGGCGCTTTTTGGCAGTACAGCCCCAACTCCTTTTATGTTATGATGCAAAAAGAGCCGAAAAACGCGGCTGAAGCAAAGCAACGCGACCGTGAAAACAAAATACGTTTCTTTGTTCTGCAAAATTTCGGCGGCCTGAGAACCGACGTTTTCAGCGGCGGAGACCAGCACGAATATCTTGACGCTTTGGCCGAAATGACCAAATTACCGAAGACAGACCTGCGCAATATCATAGAAAATTCCGACAGCGAAGGCGAATGTGCGGAAAGAACCATTGAATCGTATATTTCTAACCGGAAAAACGGCGGCCATTAAACCGTAATGTCGGCAAAGGCATAACAAATAACTTGGGCCAGGTCCGCCGGAGAAAGTTCCACCTGATAGCCGATTTTGCCGGCGCTGAAAATAATAGTGTCATAATCGGCGGCGCTGGAATCAATAACCGTGGGAAAAAACTTTTTCATTCCTATCGGCGAGCATCCTCCGTGGACATAACCGGTCAGCGGCAAAAGCTCTTTTGACTTGAGCATTTCAACCGACTTTTCTCCGACGGCGGCAGCAGCCTTTTTCAGATCCAGCTCACAGCAGACCGGCACCATAAACACATAATTCCGTCCGGATTTTGCTACCGTTACCAGCGTTTTGAACACGCGAAGAGGATCTTCCCCAACAACGCAGCAACTTCTTCGCCGTTGGTTGCGCCGGTTTCGACATAGCAGTAATGTTTATAGCTGAGCTTTTGCTTTTCCAAAATTCGCATTACATTGGTTTTGACTTCCATCAGCGTTCTCCGCATTTGTCCTTTTCGACCTGATACCTTAATGCGCCGCGGTGAATTAGGCAAGCCTCTTTTTTAGACAAAACTGTTGTGTCCAGAAAAGGAGTGTGATATAGTAATATTAAATTTTCAGTATCGGGAGGAGCCTATGGGAAAAACACTCAAAGAACGTTTCAGCGCCGCATTGATAAAAGGAACGACGGTAGCCACTCTTTCTCACCGCGGGCGGATATGCCGCGGCCCAAACCGGCTCTACGCAGGAAAAACAGGAACACAAACTCGAATATTCTCAAAATCCTCATCGCAGCATGGAGGTTCCGGTCTTTTTCAAGACAAGCATCTGGAGATGTCTCAGGCTGATTTCTCAAAAGCAATGGACAAGGCGGAAGTTGACAAAGCCGAACGCGTTTACCTGTTGAAAAAATTTAATCAGCTTATGCAATCTGCAAACGGCGTAACCGAAAAAAACTTTGACTGGATGATGGACATTGCCGTTGCCGACGGCAAACTCAACCCCGACAAAGCTCAGATAATCAGCAAAGCGACGGAACAAGGGGAACCCAGCTTGTTTTTCAGCACCGAACAACTGGCCAAAGCCGTTCATGAAAGCGGCGTTTCGAAAGAGAAGCGGCAAGCCTTTCTGGAAAACTATATGGCAGCGGTGGACAGCGAATTGAAAATTACGCCCCGCGGTTTAATCAAAGCATTCGAAAAAGCAGGTTTTACCAAGCAAGAAGTCATTAAAGCGGGGGAGCCTTTGCTGGAGTTTTCCAAAAAGCAAAAAGACAAAGACGCAAACGCAACAAAGCCGGAAATGCGCCGCGCAGCAAGCTCTTATGCCAAAGTCAACTATGCTTTTACGGAAAAGGGACTTGTTACGGACGCGACCGTTTCGCTGCATACCCAGAGGCTGCTGCCGGAGAGTTATGAAGACGGCAAAGGCATCTACCGTTGCGGCACCCAAAGGGGAAAAACTTTTCACTGGTTAAAATGCTGGAAGAACAGGCCATTCGCAACCTGGCGGTTCAGGAGGTAATTTATCAGGATTTAACCCACCGGGCCGGAGAAGGCGAAATTCTCGGAAAACAGGAACAGGCTTTTATGCAGAATCATCCCGAAAATATGAAAAAGCACGGACTTTATACCGACAAAAGCGGAAAACTCCAGCAAAGGACAAACGTACGGGTATGGCGAGAATTCTTCCCACCGCACGTTCTTATTAGCCTTTATCCATAATTTTTTCGGCAGACACCGCGGTGTCTGCTTTTTTTTGCAAAACTATTCAATTTCGCAAAAATATGATTAACTTTTAGAATATCCCTCTATATAATGAGGTTCTAACATTAAAAGGAGAAAGTTATGAAAAAGGCACTTTTATCGTTTTGTCTGGCATTGGGAACCCTCTTTTGGGGGGGCTCAGGCAGAGGCTCAATTCAACAAAGGCGGATTTACCGGCCCCAAAGACGGAACCGATGTGAGCGTTTCGGTTGCCGACGCAAAAAATATGAAAGACGAAGCCTATGTTACGCTTAAAGGCAAAATCGTCAAAAAAATCGGCAGCGAGAAGTATCTTTTTGAAGACCAAAGCGGCAGCATTGACATTGAAATCGACGATAAAGACTGGCGCGGCCTGGTGGTCGGCCCTGACGACGTCGTAATCATCGAAGGCGAAGTCGACAAAGGATGGACCAAACTCGAAATAGAGGTCGACAACATTCGCAAAGCCAACTAGTCTCAACGGAAAAACGGCAGTCCTCCCTGCCGTTTTTTTTCTAAAAAGGCGAAATCAACCAAAAGTATGGCTTGACTTTTATACCCCCCAAGGGTACATTATCTTATACCCTCGAGGGGTATAAGATTTAATATGAGGAGAAAAATAATGGCTTGCAACAATCCTAAATGCAAAACCCCAACTGCACCTGCGGCGACAACTGTACTTGTGACGAAAATCATCAATGTTCGGAAAACTGTAATTGTTCTTCCGAGTGCCATTGCGAAGACAACTGCCACTGCCACGACGAACATAAATGCAGTGACAAATGCAGCTGCAAATAATGCTTTAATCCGCAGACGGAAGGTGTAAAAAGATTTCCGTCTCTTTATTTTTCAAAGGAAAAACATATGTCCGGCTCTCACAGGGTTTCAAGCGGGGACATTCCCTGCCACAAAGGCGAACTTTCCAGACTCAACCGAATCTCGGGCCAACTGGAAGGCGTAAAGACAACAGCCACAGCAAAACGCAGTACAGATGTACGGTCGTATTGTACCGGCACAAGAGTGCATAGCACCGAATGAAGTTCCTATGGATGGCAACACAGCTTTTTTCCCAAAACAGGACCTGTCGGAGATCTATGCTAAATCCTGGGGAGCAGATGGGAAAATCTATACAAGGCTCTACAAGCCTGTTTTAGATGCAGACCCTAATAGTTTACCGTCTGACACAGAAAAGGCGAAATTTGACCTATCAGACGAAGCCACAGCGGTATTTATGAAGCGTTTCGATGAACTGGAGCAAAAGATTGAGCAGTTGAAATCTTCGCAATCGCAAAGAAAAACTCCACAATCGCAAAGAAAGGATGATGCAGAATGAATATGATGAATCCTATGCAGATGCTTAGAGGAATGGGAAGTCCCCGGCAGTTTATCCAAAATATGATGGGGAACAGCCAGATCATGTCTAACCCTATGGCTAAAAATATAATGGGTATGGCTCAAAAAGGAGATTTTGCCGGAGTAGAGCAGTTAGGAAGAAATATTGCCAAGGAACGTGGTATGGATTTTGATTCAGAATTTGAAAAATTCAAGCGTCAATTTCCCATGAAGTAGATACTAAATTCTTGCAAGATTAAGTATAAAAAATCTTATATGGAGGTAAAAATTATGTTTGAGAGTAACAATACTCCCTTTACAATGCCTGTTATGCCTGCCAACAGCGGATATGGAAACAACGGTGCATGGGGTGACGATGGTGCATGGTGGATTATTATTTTTGTCCTTTTCTTCGCTTTTGGCGGATGGGGCGGTAATGGATGGGGCGGTAA
>VOFD01001328.1_pt1 | contig 15243 bp, 23 predicted proteins | sample 5384101 | NCBI WGS metagenome assembly VOFD01 (sample SAMN12384723, study PRJNA508395) | human gut metagenome | isolation source: healthy gut C | host: Homo sapiens
TCACCTTTGACCTGGAGGGTGATAGCTTGAGCGCCTCCCGAATCGGAAGTTCCGCACGCCCCAGAAGGCGGTGCTGCTTTTGCAGCAGATGCTACGGGAGCGGGACCGGGAGGACCGGCATATGCCGGGGACATGCTGATCAGCTCTGGGGCAGCTGCTCTGCATTGTTTTGCGAGAGGCCGAGGGCTCGGCCCGGCTTCTTCTGCGAACGGCTAACGCCATTAATAATGAGAATGAGGTGGTGGGTCATGCCCAGCGGTTCATCGGGCAAACGTCCGGATGAAGCTCAGCGTGCCTATGGTGGCCCGGGAGGTGGGAGTGAGTCCCTCGTACTTAACTGCACTCTTCCATAAGAATCTGCAAATTTCCCCAGGTGAGTACATCCGCCGGGCCAAGCTCCAGGAGAGCAAGCTTATGATCCGGGAGGGTAAAATGAACTTTACGGAAATTGCCCAGGTACTGCAATACTCCACGGTGCACCATTTCTCCCGGCAGTTCAAGGAAAAAATTCGGCATTACCCCTACGGAATACGCCCGGTCCATTCGATAGGTTCCGTGGACGGCGGCTCAGATATACGAAGAGCCCGGCAGACGATACGCTGCCGGGCTCTTGACGTATGGATGTGGAAGAAAGGTGGCTTTTAGCCTTGGCGTCCTCCTCCTCCATCTGGCGGCGGGCCTCGATGAAGCAGCGGACGGCGAACTCCAGGTCCTCCTTGGTGTGGGCGGCGGAAACCTGGGTGCGGATGCGGGCCCGGCCCTTGGGGACTACGGGGGTAGGTGAAGCTGACGGCATAGATGCCCAGCTCATAGAGCTTCTGAGCCATGCGGGCAGCCTTGTGCTCGTCGTAGAGCATGATGGGTACGCAGGGTGGGTGCCGTCGATGATGTCAAAGCCGGCGTCCTTCAAAGCCTGGCGGTAGCCCACAGTGATCTCCTCCAGGTGGTCCCGGAGGGAGGTGTCCCGCCCAGCATCTCCAGGCATTTCAGCGTGCCGGCAGCCACGGCGGGAGCCAGGGGCATTTCAGATTTCCCGCTTGCCGGTGGTGAAGCCGCGAGGGAGAGACGCCGCCAAGGCGTGCCGGTGATCACGTCCACCCGGCCCATGACCCCGCAGTACTCCGGGGTGCCCTTGCCGTGCTCCCCCACAAAGCCCACGGCGTGGCTGTCGTCCACCATGACCAGGGCGTCAAACTCGTCGGCCAGGTCGCAGATGCCCTTCAGGTTGGCGATGTACCCGTCCATGGAGAACACGCCGTCGGTGGCGATCAGCTTGATCTTGGCCCCGGCGGCGGCGGCCTCCAGGCTGGGCCCGCAGATCGGCCATGTCGTTGTTGCGGTAGCGGTAGCGCTTGGCCTTGCACAGGCGCATGCCATCGATGATGGAGGCGTGGTTGAGCTCATCGCTGATGACGGCATCCTCGGCGGTGAGCATAACCTCAAACAGGCCGCCGTTGGCAAACCGTATGCGTCGTAGGCGGCCTTGGCAGCCTCTGCCAGCTCCCCGGTTGTCTGCCAGGCCTAAGTAGTTGTTGGCACACATGTTTAGCAGCCCTTGCCATCGGCAAGATGTGTGCACTCTGGGGAGTGGTGATGATCCGCTCTGCCTTCAGGACACCGGATTCCTGAATGCCCCCTCCAGCTGGGAAGCGTAGTAGGAAAATGCCTCTTGCTTGTTCATGATACCGCGTCCTTTCTCAAATTAGTCTTGAAGTCCGGTCCAATCCAGAATGACCTTGCCGGAGTGGCCGGAGCACATGGCTTCAAAGCCCTGCTTGTAATCCTGGACAGGGAACCGGTGGGTGATGATTTTCTCCAGGGGGAAGCCGGCCTCCACCATGGCCTGCATTTTGTACCAGGTTTCGTACATCTCTCGGCCGTAAATGCCCTTCAGGATGAGGCCGTTCCAGATGATGGTGTTTGGGGGAGCTCCACGGCGTTTTTATTGGGCAGGCCCAGGAGGGCGATCCGACCCCCGTTGTACATGGATTCAATGAGCTGCCGCAGGGCGATGGGGTTGCCGGACATCTCCATGCCCACGTCAAAGCCCTCGTGAATCCCCAGGTCCGCCATAACCTCTTTCAGGTCCGTCTCCTTGGTGTTCACGGCCATGACGCCAAATTGCCGGGCCAGCTCCAGCCGGTATTCGTTGAGATCCGTAATCACCACATGCCGCGCCCCGGAGGAATTTGGCAATGGCTGCCGCCAGGATGCCGATGGGGCCGGCGCCGGTAACCAGCACATCCTCCGCCAGGAGGTTGAAGGACAGGGCGGTATGGGTGGCATTGCCGAAGGGATCAAAGATGGAGTACAGCTCCTCCGGAATCTTGGGGGAGCAGGAAATAACGTTGGAGGCGGAATTACCAGGTACTCTGCGAAGGCGCCGTTCCGGTTGACGCCGACGCCAGAGGTGTTTTTACACAGGTGCCCCCCGGCCGGAGGCGGCAGTTACGGCACATGCCGCAGACGATGTGCCCCTCGCCGGAGACCAGCTCGCCCAGGTGATGTCCCTTTACGGCGGCGCCCATTTCCACGATTTCGCCGACGTACTCATGCCCGGCAGTGGTGCCCACCCGGAAGGTATTCTGCGCCCACTCATTCCAGTCCCAGATGTGTACATCTGTGCCACAAATGGCGGTCTTGTGAATTTTGATCATGACATCGTTGTCGCCTACGGCGGGAATCTCTACGCGCTTCATGGAGAGGCCTTTTGCAGGTTGGTCTTTGACCAGTGCCCACATGGTTCCAGTGTGCAATTTGATCACTCCTCTTGTCATGTGTAAGGTGGGGATATTTGCGTTTTGCTCGGGGACGGCTTGGGACAGTCCCCACTGTAAGAACATTATAGCGGACTGGTGGGCAAAAAGCTATAGTCTTGGAAAAAAATGTTGCGCAAAAAGCAAAGGAACGCAACAGGACTGGGGAAAATCCAGGAGATAGGGGACGTGATCTGCGCTGCCATCTGGTAGCACACAGATGTTGTATCAATACGGCGCGCAAACTGTCTTCGACAGAAGGACATTTCAAAACGGACCGGAAAATGACGTGATGACCGGATGCGGCCCTGACGCATTGGCCAGCCTTATCTGTTTGCATGGGGCGATTGGAGATATTTCCCTTGCAAATTTGGGGACGGGCCTATATAATAGGTAGGGCTTATGAAACGACTGGCTTGTGGCCGGCATTTTGGAGGGATTTTTGTGGAGTCTATGCCCCTGGCTCTGGGCTTGTTTGCCTTAACGTATATTTTAATGCTGTGTTTGCCCAAGTATCGCCGGTTTGTTGCCCTGGGTTCAGCAGCGGTGTTTCTGGCGACAGGGATGCTGCCCTGAAAGGACGCCCTGGGCTACATAGATTGGAATGTGCTGATGATGATCGCGGGAACCATGGGCATTGTGTCCCTGTTCATTGAGTCCCGGATGCCCGCCCGGATGGCGGATATTCTCCTGGCCCATGTGCCCAATGTGAAGTGGGCCGTGGTGATGCTGGCCCTGTTTGCGGGACTCATCTCCGCTTTTGTGGACAATGTGGCGACGGTGCTGATGGTGGCTCCTGTGGCCATGGCCATTTCCAAACGGCTGAATATCAATCCGGTGCCTATGATCATTGCCATTGCCGTGTCCTCCAACCTGCAGGGAGCGGCCACCCTGGTGGGAGATACCACGGCCATCCTCCTGGGCGGCTATGCCAACATGAATTTCCTGGACTTCTTTGTCTACCTGGGTAAGCCCAGCATCTTTTTTGCGGTGGAGCTGGGGGCGTTGTGCTCAGCGGCCATTTTGCTTGTGATGTTCCGGAAGGAGACGGCCTCCGTCCCGGAGCCGCAGGTGACGCCGGTTTCCAACTATGTGCCCACGTTTTTGCTTTTGGGTACCATTGTACTGCTGATTCTGGCCTCCTTCCTGCCGGGTATGCCTAAGACCATCAATGGCATCATCTGCATGAGCCTGTTGACCATTGGCCTGCTGTATACTGCGGCTACGCAGAAGAGCCTGCAGGCTGTGGTGAAGCCTCTGCAGGAGATCGATTTGGACACCATCCTGCTCCTCTTGGGACTGTTCCTGGTGATCGGCGGCATTACGGAGCAAGGGGTCATAGACCAGCTGGCCGCTCTCATTGCCAGGCTGGGCGGGAGCACCCTCTTTGTTATTTACACCGTCATTGTCTGGGCCAGCGTGCTGTTTTCGGCATTCATTGACAACATTCCGTATGTGGCCACCATGTTGCCGGTGGTGCAGAAAATTGCCCTGGATATGGGTGTGGACCCTACGGTTTTGTACTTTGGACTCCTGTCTGGGGCCACCCTGGGGGGCAATCTGACGCCCATCGGCGCCTCTGCCAACATCACCAGCATTGGCATCCTGCGCAAGGCAGGCTATGAGGTCCAAAACCGGGACTTCATGCGGATTGGCATCCCCTTTACCCTGGCTGCCATCATCCCCGCATATTTATATATCTGGCTTTTCTATGGAATTTGAGGAGCTTGTTTGCGGCAAAAATAGAAAAGTGTCCGGAACCCGGCAAATTTTTCTTGCAGCCTGCTGGGAAATTTGCTATCATATTCCCAACAAGACGGCGAGCCCATCTGGGGGCTCTCATGGGGGAGTAGTTGCGCCCGGCAGAAGCGGGCGGGTCAAGTCAACATACATGGCGCTTTTTGCGCCTGGCTTGGCAGGATACAACGAGACTCATGTGCAGCGAAAACTGTGCATGGGTCTCGCTTTTTTGTCTCAAACTAAGAGCCATACAGGCAGAAAGGAACGGAGCATATGCAGCGATTTTACAATGAATCCAAAGAGGCCGCCCCTGCAAGCAGTGAAGTCCTCCTCTCAAGGCCTGACCCAGGCGGAGGCCCGGGCCAGACTGGAACGAAATGGGAAAAATCAACTGGCGCAGGGGAAAAAAAGACAGCCTCCTGAAGCGCTTTTTTCCTCCAAATGGCGGACCCCATGATTCTCATTCTGTTGGCCGCCGCCGCCATCAGCGGCGCATTGGCGGTCTATGAAAACGAGAGCTTTACCGACGTGATCATCATTCTTTTTTGTAGTGGTAGTGAATGCTGTTCTGGGGGTGTATCAGGAGAGCAAGGCGGAAAAAGCCATTGAGGCGCTGCAGGAAATGGCTGCCGCCACCTCCAAGGTTTTGCGAGATGGCCAGATGATGACGGTCCGCAGTGAGGACCTGGTAGTGGGCGATGTGGGGCTGCTGGAGGCTGGCGACGCCGTGCCCGCAGACGGCCGCATTCTGGAGAGCGCCAGCCTGAAGATCGAGGAAGCCGCGCTCACGGGGGGAGTCTGTGCCGGTCAACAAGTTTGTCGACCTGATCAACCTCCGGGAGGGCGGCAGGGATGTGCCTCTGGGGGACCGGAAAACATGGTTTACATGGGGTCTACCGTGGTCTATGGCCGGGGCTCCGCTGTCATCACCGCCACAGGCATGGATACGGAAATGGGTAAGATTGCCGGGGCCCTGGCAGAGGCTCAGGAGGGGCAGACACCCCTGCAGCGGAAGCTTAGCCAGCTCTCCAAGGTACTGACCTGGCTGGTTTTGGGAATCTGCTTGGTGATTTTCGGCGTGCAGCTTCTGCGGGCCGGTTCCTTCTCTGCTGGTGTGGTGGTGGATTCCTTCATGGTGGCGGTGTCCCTGGCAGTTGCGGCCATTCCGGAGGGGTTGGCGGCTGTGGTGACGGTCGTGCTCTCCATCGGCGTTACTAACATGTCCAAGCGCAACGCCATCATCCGCCGCCTGACCGCCGTCGAGACCCTCGGCTGCGCCCAGGTCATATGCTCGGACAAGACCGGCACCCTCACCCAGAACAAGATGACCGTTGTGGATTCCTATGGCAACCTGGAGCAGACGGCCCGGGCCATGGCCCTGTGTTCCGACGCCAAGCTGAGCCCTGAGGGGGAGGCCATGGGAGAACCCACGGAGGCGGCTCTGGTGGCCTGGGCGGCCAAAGAGGGCCTGGATAAAAACCGTATGGAGCAGGAGGCCCCCGGGTGGGTGAGGCGCCCTTCGATTCCGGCCGGAAAATGATGTCCACGATGCACCAGGCCGGAACCAAGGTGCTTCCAGTTTACCAAGGGCGCGCCGGACGAGGTGCTGCAGCGGTGCGCCTGGATTTGAAGAACAGGGCCGCCGGGTGGAGCTGACCGAGGCGAGGCGCCAGGGAAATTCTGGCGGCCAACAAGGCCATGGCAGGCCGGGCCCTGCGGGTGCTGTGTGCCGCCTGCCGGATTTGGGACGCCGTCCCTGCCGACACCTCCCCGCCAACCTGGAGCGGGAGCTCACCTTCCTGGGCTTGGCTGGCATGATTGACCCGGTACGGCCCGAGGTGAAGGACGCCATCGCCCAGTGCCGGAGCGCCGGCATCCGTCCCATCATGATCACCGGCGACCATGTGGACACCGCCATGGCCATAGCCAGGGAGCTGGGCATCCTGGAGCCGGCGGCAGCCGCGCCGTCACTGGCTCCCCAGCTGGACGATATGACGGAGGAGGAATTTGAGCGGGAGTTCCGGAATATTCCGTCTATGCCCGGGTCCAGCCGGGCATAAGACCCGGATTGTGAAGGCCTGGCAAAGCGCCGGTTATGTCACTGCCATGACCGGCGACGGCGTCAACGACGCCCCCTCTATCAAAACCGCCGACATCGGTGTGGGCATGGGCGTGACAGGCACCGATGTGACCAAAAACGTGGCAGACATGGTGCTGGCAGACGACAACTTTGCCTCCATCGTCGGCGCCGTGGAAGAAGGCCGGCGCATCTACGACAACATCCGTAAGGCTATCCAGTTCCTGCTCGGCTCCAACATGAGCGAGGTCATCAGCATCTTTGCCGCTACCCTTCTGGGCTTCACCATCCTTCAGCCGGTGCACCTGCTGTGGATCAATCTGATCACCGATTGCTTCCCCGCTCTGGCCCTGGGTATGGAGCGGGCGGAGCCGGACATCATGCGCCGGAGGCCCCGGGACGCCAAGGCGGGGATTTTGCCGGGGGCCTGGGGCTGGATGTGGCCTACCAAGGTCTGGCGGTGTCGGTTCTCACTCTGATTTCCTACTTTGTGGGCCACTTTATGGAGTCTGGAGTTTGGGAGATCGCCAACTCTCCCGACGGTATGACCATGGCGTTCCTGACCCTCTCCATGGCGGAAATTGTCCACAGCCTGAACATGCGGAGCCAGAGAAACAGCATCTTTACCCTAAAGGGCCAGAACAAGGCCCTGAATCTGGCGGCCCCTGGCCTCTCTGGCCCTGACTACCCTGGTCATTGAGGTCCCCGTCCTGGCCAATGCCTTCGGATTTACCCCCATCCGCCTGGAAGAGTACGCCGTGGCCCTGGGCTTGGCAGTGACCATGCTGCCCCTGGTGGAGCTGGTGAAGTTCTTCCAGCGCCGGAAGAAATAAGGAAGCTGCAAGTGGGCGGGTCAGGGCCTACCCTATGGGATGGGCGTAAAATCTATGCAACATCCGTAGGGTACGGCCTTGACCGTTTCGCTATGCAGCAGTTGGGAGGGATTGACATCACAGTCATTTTGTGCATGGCTGGAGCACATGCCGTAGCGTTCTCTTGACACTGTGCATATAGTGTGATACTATGTAATTGGACTAAGAGGCTGGGAAAATGCCTATGCATGGTGGTACAGGGCGGTTCATTTCCTGAGTACCTGCCAGAAGAGGGTCTGGAAGCAGCCAGAGCGTGGCAGAAACTGGAAAAGGAGGAACTTTATGAAGAAAATTGTAAGCGTGTGCTTGGCGGGAATTCTGCTGCTGTGCTACAGTATTTATGCGTTTGACGCCCGCAACACTGAGAGCATGAGCGGGCAACAGGGCGGCGGAACGGCTGGCTTTACATATCTGAAGAAAACGCCGATTTACTACGGCTCTGAGAGCAATGTGTACTGTGGACTCCATCCTGATGCGGACCATTGGCAGCGGGTGCCCAGCTATTCGTTTACCATGAGCCAGACAGTAGACATGGATGTGGCAGTGACATACAACGGGGAATCATTAGGCGGACAGATCGCCGTATCTGCTGGCAGCCCCTATGGAGGCGGCTTCACAATTGATGTGGACCAAATGAGGGATTCCAGGCTGGAGGTATTCTGTGACTATGACTATGTCGTATACAGGGCTGAAGTCGGGATTGTAATACAGACGAGGTGTACCAGACCTTCAATATGCAGATTTTTCCTGACAGCGGAAAGGTTCATTCCATATTACGGTTGATTTTAAAAACACCTGTGGGGTGGGTTTTGAAGGGGCTGTTGCAAAATGGTTTTTTTGCAACAGCCCCCGTCTAAAGTGAAAAATAGCGGGGAGAAAACACAGAAATTCGTGTCTTCTCCCGCTAAAATATTAGGGATCATTTTAGAAAACGCTATTTCGCAACGCCCTTCAATTCATAATCGGCAGGCGCTTTTTAACGCTCCATGCGCCAGTAAGCGACGCTATACGGTGGCAGCTGGCTGCCGCCGCCGAAGTCGTGGGGGGCGCCTGTGATGAGATCCTCCGCCCGGCCTGCGCCGGCGTCAAAATGGGCGGTGTAGGGGGCGCTGTCGGCATTCACAGCCACCAGTACCCGCTCTTCCGGAAGGGCCCGCTCAAAAATGATCTGGCGGTTGGTGAGGTGCACATTCCGGTAAGAACCAGCACAGGGCAGCCGGGCTTTTTCGCCGGGCCTGAGCCAGGCAGGCAATCCAGCCGGTGAGGTCGTTCCATTCCGGCTGGTCCAGGGCCGGGCGAAGGGCGTCGTCTCCATCGGCCTTTCGCCCCTGAATGCCCCACTCGCTCCCGTAGTAGACGGCGGGTGTCCCGGGCATCCCGAAGAGCAGGGCGTAGACCGGGGCGAGGTGCCGGGACTCATGCAGGATGCTGGCGATGCGCTCCACGTCGTGGTTGTCCAGGAAGCTGAGGAGGTGCTTCCCCTTGTACAGGGTCCAGGGCTCAGGCCCAAACTGCCGGGCCAGGGAGTGGCCGATCTCAAACAGGTTCATGGAGTTGAAGCTGGAACAGAGCCCCTTGTAGCACTCGTAATTGGTGACGCTGTGGCACCTCGTCGGACCCATCCAGCGGTTGTAGTCGCCGTGGAGGGTCTCACCCATGAGGACAAAGTCCGGCTTTAACCTGCTGGTAAAGGGCGGAGCTGACGGAGATACCAGTCCGGCAGGCAGTAGGCCACGTCCAGCCGCAGGCCGTCGATATCCAACTCTCCGGACCCACCGGAAATGGCGTCAAACTGATGCTGTACCACGGCCGGATTTTGAAGATTCAGCTTCACCAGCTCGTTGTGGCCCTCCCAGCCCTCGTACCAGAAGCCGTCATGATACTCGGTATCCCCGTCAAAGCTCAGGTGGAACCAGTCCCGGTATGGACTGTCCCATTTTTCTTCTGTACCTCCTGAAACGCCCAGAAGCCCCGGCCCACATGGTTGAACACACCGTCCAGCACCACCCGGAGGCCTGCTGCGTGGAGGGCCTGGCAAACCCGCCGGAGGTCCTCCCAGGTTCCCAGGCGGCAATCCACGGCGTTGTAGTCCCGGGTATCGTAGCCATGGCGGTCACTTTCCCAAAGTGGGTTTAGGAGTACAGTGTCTGCACCAGTGGACTGGATATGGGGGATCCAGTCCAAAATCCGAAGAATCCGGTGGGCAAGGTTCCCGTCATGTTCCCGGGGCGCGCCGCAGAGGCCCAGGGGATAAATCTGATATACAACTGATTCGTCAAACCACATATTTAGTAGACTCCTTTGTTCTTCGTACCTGCCAGTATAGTGCCAGAACAGCCGGTTTGTCAAGTGTGAGACTGGGGGCGGCAGGTGGGAGCTACGGCCCACCCCTGTGCGGGCCCACAGCGTGCGCCCCTAAAGGGCATGCTGTGGAGAAATGCAGGGGAAACGTTGACTTTTTTTCCGGGAAACGTGTATAGTGGACGTATGAAATTCCCAGTAGGACAATTTTTTCTGAACCTGAGGAGTGTGAATTATGAAAAAACAGCTTGCTGCTGGCCTGGCCTGCCTGCTCCTGTTGACTGGCTGCGCCAAGTCCCCTGCTACGGAGGATACCACACCCACCCTTCCCGAGACAACCCCGGTTACGTCAGCGCCTACGGCGGCGCCGAAACCGTACCGCCGGAGACAGAGAAGGCCCCCAGCTATGTCAATCCTCTGACTGGAGAGGCCCTGAGCGCTCCCTATGACGACGAAAGCCGTCCCTATGCGGTCATGATCAATAACATCAAGTGGCTATGCCTCAATGCGGTACCAGCCATGCTGACATCATGTATGAAGTTCTGGCAGAGGGTGGCATCACCCGGATGATGGCAATTTTCTCCAACCTGGAGGGGAGACGCCCCTGGGTTCCATCCGGTCTCTGCGCCCTTACTACCTGAGCATTGCCCGCTCCTACGATGCCATTATGGTCCACGCCGGGGCCAGCGAGGGAGCCTATGCCGATCTGGCCAGTACTGGCTGGGACCACATTGACGGCGTGCAAGGCGCCAACTCCGGGAACTATTATTATCGGGTCCAGGAACGGATCAACAACGCCGGTTATGAGCATAGTCTCTTTATCGACATGGACAGTGCTGCCGCCTACGCCAAGGCCATGAATTGCCGTTTTCAGCATGAGGATTACCAGAATGCCCTCTCCTTTACAAGTGAGCCCCTTACAGATGGGACGCCTGCCAGCCAGGTGACTGTGCATTTCCGCACCAGCAAGACCACCTCCTTCACCTACGATGCCGGAACTAAGCTCTATACCGGTGCGCAGTACGGGAGCGATTGGGTCGATGGGAATGATGGGACGGCGCTCACGTTCCGTAATCTTCTGGTGCTTGGCGCCGAAACCAAGACCATTGATGACTACGGCCGTCTGGCGGTCACCCTGACCGGGAAGGGGAGGGCCACCTCATTCGGGATGGTCAGTGTGTACCCATTACCTGGTCCCGGGAGAAGGAGGATATGCCCTTCACCTACACCTTTGCAGACGGATCTCCCGCTACGTTGGCAGCGGGTAAGACCTATGTAGCTGTGGTGCCCCGGAAAGTGCCCTGGATTTGGAATAACGATCGAAACGTGCAGGCTGCTGCAAAAGCTCCATTCAATCCGGAGCCTTGCAGCAGCCTGTTTTTTTCAGAGTTTCAAGTGGACGCCCTAGGGGATTTGCCTGGTTCCGGTTATCGTCAGCCCAGCAGTTGGGCCAGCTCTGTCATGGCCGCGATTTCTCCGGTCCCCAGGTCCCGGAGGATCTGAAGCTGCGCCTGAATGGCGGCTTGATAGACGGCAATCTCCTGGGAAAAGTCTCCATCCACCTCGTCATAGCGGGCAAAAATGCTGCGGGTGGCGGCGTCCACATCGGCTTTGGCAAAGCCAATGTTCGTACCCCAGTACAGGTTTTTCTTGGTTGTCCGGCCCCCAAAGCATGTCATCCTGCACTGCGATGACTTCTGGGAGAAATACATGGCGTACCATTCCAGCACGTTATTGACAGTCCAGGCATATTCGTCCACGGCTGTGGCCACGTCTCCTGTCTCCAGGCAGGCGATGATGTCTCGGCAGAGCTGAATGTTTTCCTGAGGGGCTTCGTGAGGGACGATGGGCCGCTCGTACATCAGGCCCAGCAGGTGCTTTTGGGCGTATGCAAAGGCCTTCAGGTTCTGGTCCGTGAGCTGTGCACCCTCAGCCCGCAAAGAGGCCATGGTTTCCAAATCCTGGCGCTTCTGGGCTTGCAGATAGGCGTTGTTCACGGTTTTAATTCGGCCAATCATGTTCTGGGCAGCAGTCTTCAGCTCCTCCAGGGCTGCCTGGAAGGCGGCGGTGTCTACGCCAGATTCAGCCATGAGGGGTTCATTCATAGCGGCGAGAATGCGGTCATACTGGGCGGTGAAATCCAGATAGAGGGCCGGAGTTTGATCGATGTACATGGCCAAGGCGCCGTAATACCGGATGTTGAAGTCCATGACGGCTTCGTTGTAGGTGTCCGGTGTGTCGTATTGACTGTGGTAGATGTCAAGGTAGAAGGGGAAGACCGTCTCCATATCCTTTTTGCAGCAGGAAGCCGTTCACGGTGGAGGCACGCCGGCAGCATAGTAAGAAAAAAATCGTCCGAGTAAGTATAGGTTTGATATCCTTCCGTCAGAACTCCGTCGGGGAAGCAGCCCTCCGGATCGGGGAGTAGGCGTATTCATTGGCAAAGTAGTCCAGCATGGAGAACATCTCCGGGGCTGAATATGTGCTGGTATAGGTGTCAAATTCATAGGCCGGAAGCTCAAAGTTGATGAAGGCCAGGGTCTTTCCCACCCACTCGGGGTGAACCTGGTTGATCATCTCCCAGGCGCCCACAGTCCAGTCATACTGGGTGTAGGACGAGCCCCACTCCTCAGCGCCATGGAGGCAGAATACTATGTCGTTTTCCGGCTGATATCCGCTGTCCACCAAGGCCTTGGCCATGGACAGCACCAGGCCCACGGCGCAGTTGTCGTCCTGGAAGCCCCAGAAATGGACGTCGTAATGGCCGCCCACCAGGATTTGACGGTCTGAGGATTTTGCCCTTCAGCACGCCGGTCACATTGTAGGTGGTCCCGGTGTCCACCTCCACCTGGTTGTCCACCACCAGGGTGGCGGTGACGGTCCCAGCGGCCAGCTTCTCCTGAAGCTCCCGGGGAAGCTGCCACGCTAATGGACAGGGTGGGGATATTGGCTTGGGCCGCAGATGTCCTGGCTGTTGAGGGGGCGTCATCTGCAATTTGGGCAAAGCCGCCCCGTTTGCTGCCAGGACTGCCGCAGCACCTTGATGCTCTGCCTCCAGCATGGGATAGGTAATCCACCAGTCGGCCCGCTGGTCGATGTCGATGAGGACAATTTTTCCGGTCACGTCCAGCTCCTGGTAGTCCCACATGGTTCCCTTGCCTGCATAGACCAGCTCTGCGGTAATGCCCTCCGTGGGAGTGGAGGCGGTGGCATAGGAATAGACCGGGTATTCTTTTTGCCATCTACGGTAAAGCTGGCGCCGTTGAACTGCCAGCGATCGCAGGAAGCTGCGGTTTTTTCCCACATCTGTGAGGCCAATCTCCGCCATAACGCCGGCCAGATAGTCCGCAGTGGCGTGCTCGGCATCGCTGCCGGCGTTCCGGCCGCCCAGGGCAGAGTTGAAGTACTTCGGATTTGTAGTCAGCTCCAGGGGGCGATGTCATAGGCAAAATCCGGAGAGACAGCGTCCATAAAGCCATCGTACATTCCTTGGAGGGAGGCAGGCTGCTCCTGGGTAGGCTCGGTGGGAGCCGTGGGCTGCTGGCAGGCGGTGAGCCCCAAAAGTACAAGGCTCAGGAACAATGCGGTCAGTTTCTTTCTCAATGTTTTTCCTCTAAAGTCGTTTTGAAAAATATATAAAAAACAGGCGACACGTCCAGAAACATGTCACCTGCAAAACCAACAGATCCATGGGCCGGTGGGGCCAGGAGCTGCGTTAAACTGGCATTCAGAGTCTATACAGCAAAGATACTTTTTACTACTCTTATTGACCGTTTCACAAGTTGACCGCTTCAACTTATAAAATTTGAGCTTCTAACTCAATCAATAAGGCAACGAAAGTTGCCAAAACCGCACTGGCGGTGCGGTCCCGTCTCTTCGACGGGTTTTCGGCATTGACCCGGCCGTCCGTAGCCTCAGCTTTCCGGAGGAAAGCGGTCATTATCTTTGACTGGATAGCCACCAATCAGAAAACGGGCATATTATAATATCGCTTTTGGGAAAATGCAAGCACTTTTCTGAAAAATTTTCCTGCCCCATTCTCCTACAGCGCCGGAGGGGCAGAATCTGTTGCCACAAACCGGCAGAAATCTCTCTTGCTTTTTATCTGGAACTGCGTACAATAGGAGTGCGTGAATTCCCCGGATACAAAACCGGGGAGCAGTCTATGAAATGATTCCAGAACAGGAGGAACTACCATGGAAAAAATACGTTTGTGATGTTTGTGGCTATGTGTATGATGAGGCCGCCGGTGACCCGGACAACGGCATCGCCCCTGGCACCCGTTGGGAAGACCTGCCGGAGGATTTTGTCTGCCCCCTGTGTGGCGTAGGCAAGGACATGTTCTCCCAGGCCTGACAGAACCAGCATTCCTGACATTAGAATACCGGTGGAAAGGCAGAGGTTGCATTTCCACCGGTATTGTTCGCTTTTCATAAAAAGTCCAGGAATTGACGGAAGGCCGTGGGCAGGGGGTACCTGGGCCCGGATTTCTTCTGCCGTCATCCACCGGAAGGCCGGGATTGCTTGCCGGCAGACGATGCGGCAGCAACGGAGGTTCCACTGGATGTGGGTGAAGATGTGGGTCCGGTCTGCGCTACGCTGAAAGTCTGTGGGCTCCGTTCCCCCATCGGGCTGCCTGATCTAAGGCCGCTTGGCTCTCCAGCGTTCCCGGCACGTTGGGGAACTGCCAAAGCCCCTGCCAGGAGGCCGGAAGGGCCCCGCTGCTCCAGGGCAAACCGGCCACCGCAGTCCAGAATAAACACGGTCCAATCCTCCTGACGCCGCTTCCGCTTGGGCAGGCGGCAGGGCAGCCCCGCCCTTGCTCTGTGGCTCTGGCTTGGCACAGGTCTGCCAGGGGACACCTGCCGCACTGGGGCGCGCCGTTGGGGATGCACACCGTGGCCCCCAGCTCCATGAGCGCCTGGGTAAAGTCGCCGCAGCGGCCTTCCGGATAGACTGCCGCCAGCGCCTCTCGGGCCTCCCGCCGGACGGCGGGCAGGTCTACCGGACGGCTGTCTGCCAATACCCGCGCCAGAACCCGGAGCACATTTCCGTCCACGGCAGGAGTGGGCATGTCAAAGGCGATGGAGGAGATGGCCCCGGCGGTGTAATCGCCAATCCCCCGGCAGACTGCGGACGGCGTCATAGTCCCGGGGAATCTGTCCGTTCCACTTCTCCTGGACCACCTGGGCTGCTGCACGGAGGTTGCGCATACGGGAGTAGTAGCCCAGGCCCTCCCACAGCTTCCCCAGTCCATCGTCCGGGGCTTTTGCCAGGTCTGCCACAGTAGGTAGGGCCTCTAAAAACGGGCGTAGTAGCCGCGTACAGCCTCCCACACGGGTTTGCTGCAGCATGATTTCCGAGACCCAGATGTGATAGGGCTCCCGATCCCGCCGCCAGGGCAGATCCCGCCGGTTTTCTGCAAACCAGGGCAGGAGCCGATCCGGCAGCTGCCGTAAAACTTTTCCATGGATATTCCTCGCTGAGGGGACATCTC
>VOFD01001209.1_pt1 | contig 15234 bp, 26 predicted proteins | sample 5384101 | NCBI WGS metagenome assembly VOFD01 (sample SAMN12384723, study PRJNA508395) | human gut metagenome | isolation source: healthy gut C | host: Homo sapiens
TGACAAACCAGAGCAGCTCCTCCATGGAGGCTTGAAACTCCATTTCAATGCCGTTGGCGTCCAGGTCAATATCAGAGTACATGCTCTGTATATTCATCTGGTTGGGGTTGCCGCTCATGCGGTCATCCTTGGCGTCATAGCCTCTGGCGTTCTCAATGATGGCGTCCTTGAGCAGGGAGAGCAGGACCTTGTAGTTTTCGGCGTTGACCTCAATCTGGAGGGTGTCCACGCCGCCCTCAGAGCCCCTCATAGGAGCGGACCTTGATGATGCCGTAGGTGGCCAGGTTGGCCCGGAGCCGCCCCAGGTCCTCCCCGTCATAGTTCTTGATGACCAGGATGGTGGAGTGGATGTCCTCCTCCATCTGGTTGGCAAAGTTGGAGATGATGTTGTTGTAGGCGTCTTGCAGGCATTTCACCCTGGACAGGAGGGGGGATTTCATGGTGGGAGCTCTTAAAGCACACCAGGGGATGCGCTCCCAATTATAGCTGGTTTCCTTGCCTGTCTGGGGGTCCATGGTGGTGATGTAGGGCCCGGACCGGGCAAAATCGTCCGGCTCAAGGGTCCCGTCATCCCGGCGGACAAAACAGTCCACGCCGCCGCCGTGCATGACCTCCACCTTGACCACATCCCTGGTCTGTTCGGTTTCATCGTACTCCAGCACCACATAGACATGGACGGCGGCATCCAGGATGGTGTGGTCAGCATCCGCCCAAAAAGGCAGGACCTCATCCGCCGGAAAACGCTGGAAAGCCAGCTCCCCGTTTTGGTCATAGTAGGGAAACACCCAGCTCTTGCCGCAAATCCAGGCCCCCTCACCAATGTTGTGCATGGTCCGCTGAAAGCGGGACCCAAACACGGTGGAGAGGGCCGCAGCATAGGCCTTGTTCTCCGTATCAAGGGAAAAAGGCCGCCCAAAGGAATAGTTGGTTTTCTGGTCCACCATCTTGGCATAGATGTTGTGGACCAGCCGGTTGTTGGGCAGATGCTCCAGCACCTTGACCTTTCCGTCATCGTCCAGGGCAATGCGCTTGCGGCGGAGCACATCCTGGGCCCCGTCATAGTAGGCCTCGCCCGCAAGCTGCCGCTTGCGCTCTTTGGAGCCCAGCCAGGCCGTGATTTCAAGCTCCAAAAAGCGCTTGTCCGTCATGCCCCGGCGGAAATTTGTGGCCGCCCTGGCCACGCAGTCATCCCGCAAATTAAGCACCACCACCGTGCATCACCTCCTTTGCTTGCAGATCGGATGGGGGGGATTAAATCCAATGGGCCGGGCCTTGCTTTTCTCCAGGGTGAGGGTCTGCCCAGGGAGCTCCACCTCAATCCGCAAAGTGCGGTATGGCAGGCGCTCCGCCCATTGTTCGATTTTATTCAACACATACTGCTGCTCAAACATGGCACACCTCAAAAGCTGAAAAGTTGCGGCCCAAAAATCTTGTGGACAAAATAGCGCACATCATCCATGGCGTGGTCATTCTCCTTGATGGGCCGGTCCATGGGGGCCTTTTCGTCCCAGCGGTAGAGCCCAAACTCCCGGATGCAGTCCGTGCAGCTGGAGCAGATGAAGATGTCCCCGCTTTGGAGCCGGGTGGCCACATCCCGGATGCCGTCCAGGACGGCGTTGGAGGCCTTTTCCACATAAAAGCGGCCATGCCGCCGGATGGCCTCAATAAAGCTGGCCGCTGAGGGGTCCACGATGACCGCCCGGATGGACAGGTCCCCGGCCAGGCGCTCCAGCTCAAAATAGTGCTCCTCATCGGTGCGCTGGCGGCCCTCTTTGCGGCTGTTGTAGTAATACTCCCGGACACGATACCATTTCCCAGAGGCCCGGCCCCAGAGGCCCATGCTGGTGGGGTTGACGGTGCCATAGTCCACGGAGATGTAGTAGCGGTCATAGGGCCGGGGCACATCCGGCACCACATGGTAATCCTTGTTGAACATGGTGTAAATCAGCCCCTCCGCCACCACCCAAAGGCCCCTTATAAAGCGGTCATAAAACACGCCGGAGTATAGGCTCTCATACCTGGCCTTGACGGCGGCGGAGAGGCTGAGGTTGTCATCCATAGTGAAATGGAGGTGCAGCATGTTCCGCTTGGCGGCCTCCAGCACCCAGGTGAGATAAAACCAATGGCTGGGCCCCTCCGGGTTGCAGTTAAACCAGAGCTTTGAGCCATCCACGGAGCAGCGGGCGCAGGCCTGCTCCACGAAGGAGCGGGGCATCAGGGCCACCTCATCCAGCAGCACCCCCGCCAGGGTGATGCCCTGGATGAGAGAGGCGCTGCTTTCATCCCGCCCGCCGAACAGGTAGAAGTTATTGGAGCGCCCGGCGGCGCTCACCACAATCTTGTTTTCCGTGCGGTACTCCCGGAAAGAAAACACCCCGGCCAGCCAGGTGGGCAGGTTGGTGGTCACATTGCGCCGCAGGCTCTCAATGGTCTTGCCGCACAGGGCAAAGTTTTGGCCTTGAAAGCGACACATGGCCCACATGATAAAGCCCACCGTCATGGCCACCGTCTTGCCGGAACGGATGGAGCCGTCACAGATGATGCCGTCATAGTCCCCAAAGCCCGGCCTATTCCACCAGGTCATGGCCAGGTTTTGCCGGGGGCTCAATTTCTGGTATCTCATCCGTGTCTATCTCCTCTCTGGTGCTTTCCTCAATCACCTCAAAGATGTTGTTTTCCTGTTCATTGCCAGGGCCATTGCCGCTGTCAAACACGCCCAGGTGCTTGCCCAGCAGCTCCAGCGCCTTTACCTTGTCATAGAGCTTGACCTCCGTGCCATATTGGCCCTCCTTGATGGAGGCAACGGCCTTTTTCTTGTCCTCCGGCAGATCATCCGTGGGGATGAGCCGGACAAGGCCGTTGCGGTTGATGGTCGCAAAGTCGGTGCCGTTGGCAAAGGCTATGGCAGCCAGCTCCTCCAGCACCCGCTCCTGGGTGATTTCCAGCTTGCCCCGGAGCCTTGCCTGGCGCTTTTGGATTGCGGCTTGTATGTCAACATTCGTCAACAGCCGTTTTGCCCTTGGCTCCTGGCTGTTTTTTCGCTGTACCCGGCCCGCTTTGCGGCGGCGGTGGCATTGAGGTCCACCAGGTACTCATCCACAAACCGCTCTTGTCTGTCATTCAGCTTTGCCACGCTCACCACCCCAAAACATAATAAAAAGCCGCTTTTCTGTGAGAAAAGCAGCCAAAAAGACATAATGAATGGCGGCGGGGGTCTGGTGCCTGCTCCGTCACCCCGCCGCCACCCTCAAAGGAGGTAAAACCATGATGAGGCTATACCCGCAGTACCATTAAAGCACATATCGGAGAAACATAAAAAACTTGTTGCAACATTCCGAACAATGTTCTCTTATTCGTGCTGTTTCAGATACCTGTAACACACCATTTTCACATTTCCTGCATTGTTACCGCCGCCGATACACGCCGCCACCTGTTCCCACGGCAACCCATTCACAAAGCGATAGGTGAAAATCTGCCGGGGGAGGCTGTCATCAATGCTGGAGATGTAACGCTCCAGGCGGCTCCGCTCATAGAGGCATTGCTGGTGCTTGGCCTCAATGATGCCCCGCAGATCGGCAATCTCCGCCGCATATTCTCCCACCTTGTCCGTCACGCCCGGGGCGTGGGGCATCCCGGTGATGACCTGAGCCCCCGGCAGCGCTTTGACCTCAAGCTCCTGGAGGCGGCGCTTGTCCATCTCAATCTCCCGGTTTAAGTAATACAGCTGGGACAGTTCTTTCAAGGTCATTCCACATCGCCGCCTCTCCAGACCGGCTGGCAGTTGCCCTCACCCATCATGCACTTTTTGCCGCACACCTTGCAGGGGTCACCGCCAGCCATGACATAGCGCAAATCCGCCATGGCCTTTATCAACATTTTCTTGTAATGCTGCAAATTGTCAAAGTCCTCCCGTGCGTAGGAGTGGGCCTCAAGGCTGGCGATGTTCGCCGCCTGGTCCTCAATCTGCCGCTCCAGGGCCTCCATTTTCTGCCGGTCCACCTCATGCTGCACAGTCAGCCTGGCATTTTCCCGGATGAGCTCATCACAATACACCTGGTCACCGTTCAAAATCACAGTTGGATTATTCATGCCACACTCTCCCTTTACCTTGCGTATTCTGGCCTTGAGGGCCCGCATGACAGCCTCATGGGTGTCTGCCCGGTCCCGTATGGTGGCCATGACATCCTCATCCTCACAGCCCTGCACGATGAGATAATGCACAAACACTCTTTTCGTAGGGGAGCCCTGCCGGTACAGGCGGCAGTTGCCCTGGTCGTTCAGCTCGAAACTCCAGTTTAAGCCATACCATACCACATGGCGGCCACCAGCCTGGAGGTTGAGGCCGTAGGCGCAAGAGGCCGGATGCACCAGTAGCACATCCACCTCTCCGGCGTTCCAGGCCTCCTCATCCTCCACGCCCTTATACACCCGGACCCGCAGCTTGTCCGCCCGGCCCCGGTTGTACTTCTCCAGGCGCTCCAGGATGCGGTCCTTGTCGTGCTGGTAGCCGTAGAATGTGAGGCAATGCTCCCCCATTTAACTGCTCCAGCAGCTCCGTGTAAGCCTCCAGCTTGCAGTCATGGACGGGGACCACCTTGCCATCATTGCCGTACACGGCCCCATTGCAGAATTGCAGCAGCTTGCCCACCAGCACCCCGGCGGTGCCTGCCGTGATGATGTCCTCATCCACCTCCAGCAGCAGGTCCCGCTCAAATTGGTCATAGGCCTTTTTGGCCTTGGGGTCCAGCATGACGGGGATTTCATGCTGGATGAAGTCTGGCAGTTGCAGGTAGTCCTCCGCTTTCATGGAGATGCAGATGTCAGAGATGGCATCCAGCACGGCGCTCTCAGCTCCATCCTTGGCCTTGTAGGAAAAAATCTGGGTCCGGCTCCGCTGGTCCGGGTCAAAGTATCGCTCCCGGTAGGCGGAAAGCGTGGGCCCCAGACGGGCCCCGCCGTCCAGGAGGTACACCTGGGCCCACAGATCAATCAAGCCTTTGGAGGACGGCGTGCCGGTCAGCAGCACCACTTTTTTGATAAACCGGCGGATGCGCTTGGCGGCCTTGAAACGCTTGCTCTGGGAGTTCTTGAAACTGGTGCTCTCATCAAAGACCACCATGTCAAACGGCCAGGCCTGCTGGTAGTAGTCCACCAGCCACTCAAAGTTTTCCCGGTTGGTCACATAGACATCCGCCGGAGTGTTGAGGGCCTTGATGCGCTTGCTGGCGCTCCCCAGGACGGTGGACACCCGGAGGTGCTGGAGGTGGTCCCACTTGGCCGCCTCCTTGCTCCAGGTGGCCTCTGCCACCTTTTGGGGGCCACCACCAGGACCTTGGCCACCTGCCAGCGGAAATACTTGAGAATATTGACGGCAGAGAGAGTGATGACGGTTTTGCCCAGGCCTGGCCGGAGAAACAGCCCAATGGCCGGGTCCTCCACCACACGCTGGATGCAGTAGGCCTGGTAGTTATGCGGGGTGTACTGCATCGGTGAAAACCTCCCTCAAAAAGTCTTTCACGGCATCCATGCCATAAAGCACACGGACATCCGCCCCCCGTTTCTCCATCTCGCTCCGCTGCCACTTCTGCACCTTGGCCAGCCTCCCAGTCTCTGTTTTCAGTTCCACATACACCGTCTTGCCGATGGGGGTGATGATGATGCGGTCAGGCACACCGGGATTGCCGGGTGACACAAACTTATAGCATAGGCCGCCGTGCTCTTTCACCTTGCGGACAAGGTAGCTTTCTATGCTGCTTTCTCTCACGCTTTTCAACCTCCAATCTGAGGGGGTGGAACATTGTCAACATTGATTTCTATACATATACGCATATAGGCGGGTTAGAGAGTTTTTTTCTCTCTATTTTCTCTATTTCACAATCAATAGAAATTAAATGTTCCAATGTTCCACTTGCCAAAAAAATCCAGTGTTTTCAAGGGTTTTGCCCGGAACATTGCCCGGAACATTGCCCGGAACATGTCCCGGAACATTGGAGGCCGTTTTTGAATGTTCCACCCAATGTTCCACCCAATGTTCCGGGGGTCAAAGGTCCCTCCGGCGGAGAAAACCACGCTGTTTTCCGCAGTAGCCAAAAGCGCATGGAATTGGCGCTTTTCTCCCAGTCGGCGGAGGCCTCAATGATGCTGTTGATTTCCGCCGTGTCGGAGTAGCGGATGTCCCGCTGCTTGCCGTCCAGGGCCTCACACCACACCTCCAGGGCACACACCCGGTCCCGGTCCACCAGCTTGACATCACCTTGCACGGCCCCCGCCCAGAACATGCGGCGGCGGTCCAGCGGCCAGCTGGGCCAGTCCTCCGGCACCTGGCGCTCCAGAAAGTCCGTGATGATGCCCTCCCGGGTGCTCGCCTCCCGGTGCTCCTCCTGCTTTTCCTTGGCGGCCTCCTCCAGATCACCTTTGAGGAAAAAGGGCCTCTCCGGTCCTCCAGCGGACCCGGCCTCCGCCCACAGCTGGTCAATCCCTCCCGGCAGATCAGCCGGCCAGCTGGGCCAGTCCTCCGGCACCTTCCAGAAAGTCCGTGATGATGCCCCTCCCGGGTGCTCACCTCCCGGTGCTCCTCCTGCTTTTGCTTGGCGGCATCCTCCAGCTCACCTTTGAGAAAAAGGGCCTCTCCGGTCCTCCAGCGGACCACGGCCTCCGCCCACAGCTGGTCAATCTCTCCCGGCAGATCGGCCCACACATTCTTTGTGACGGGGCCCAGGCCCACATCCACGGGCCAGAAACGGCGGTTGCCGGTCCTGTCCTGGAGGTAGGCGCTCACATTCGTGGTGCCGAAAAAGACGCAGCAGCGGGGCAGCTCCTTGACATGGCGGCCATAAGCGGCCCGGAAACGGTCAGCCCGTAGTGAGAGAAACTGCTTGATGCGGGCAATGTCTGTGCGCCGGAAAGCGTCAAGCTCCGCAATCTCCACCAGCCAGACGCCCTGGAGCAGCTCAGAGGCCTCCTTGCCCTCAAAGGTGCGGATGCTGTCGTTGAACCAGCCCCGGCTCATCTTATCCAGCAGGGTGCTTTTGCCCAGGCCTTGTGCCCCGGACAGGATGAGCATGGTGTCATACTTGGTGCCGGGGACCATGGCACGGGCCACGGCGGCGGTGAATGACTTGCGGGTCACGGCCCTGGTGTAGGGGGTGTCAGCGGCCCCCAGGTAGTCCACAAAGAGCGTGTCCAGGCGTGGCACCCCGTCCCAGGTCAAGCCCCGGAGGTAGTCCTGTATCTCGTTGAAAGCGTGGGCGGTGGAGTGCAGGGAAAGCGCCCCGTCAATCTTGCCGTTGCCGGTGATGTGGTGGTATCTCTCCATGTACCAGTAGAGGCCCTGGTTGTCGTTGTCATCCCAAAAGCGGCGCCCGTGCGGGCGTCCCATGGCAGGGGCCCCAGGACCTCACCACGGCCTGCAAACTGGTTGAGGGCAAACTTGCCTTTGAGGAGGGGGTCATGCTCCAGGATAATCCACACATTGTCAATGGTGGCCTTTGGGAGCCCCGTCTGGGTGTTCACGGCCAGCTTGGCCATCCAGTTGGCGGGGTCCTCCTCATTGGTGGGCTCCACACCCTCAAAGTCCCGGACGGCCTCCTGGTAGCGCTCTTGGCTCATCAAGGCGGCCACATCGGCGTCCTGGACCGCCAGCTCACACATGGCCTTGTAGGACGGCAGGCGGTTGGTGGGGTCCCTGGCTGGGCCTCATCGTCCTTGTCCCCAAAGCGGTGGAGGCGTACCATGTCAAAGGCATTGACCAGCCGCCCGCTGCACGGGTCAGTGGCGTGGTGGGAATAGAGGAATTTGCCGTTGTCGTAGATGACAGCGCCGCCGGTGGTGGAGCCGCCCAGGTAGGTGTAGCGGCCCGGCATATTGTCCACCGGCTCATAGATGCCGGGGATGAGCTCATCCATGGCCCGGTAGATGTCATAGGTGCGGCAGAAAGCGCCCACCACGCCGGTCTTGCCCTCCGGGTCCCCCTGCTTGACGGCCAGCTTGGGCAGGCTTAGAGCGCCCGGCACCTGGGGCCAGGCGGTGCAGTCGTTCCAGTCATCGCATATTGGCCAGCAGGCCGTTGACAGAGAGCAGAGGCTTGTCTCTGCCACACATAGATATACTGGCTATCAGAGCAGCATGATGGCCAATACATGAGCCGGGACACCTCAAAGGTGGTGGGGTCCATGAGCTCCAGGCCTATGTACTCCGCCATTTTGCGGGCACAGGGCTCATACTCATCCGCCGTCATGGTCCTGTCCGTGGGGAGCAGAACACGCAGGCAGGGGGAGCCGCCGGGCTGTGCTTACGGGTGGAATAGATGCAATAGCCGCACCCCAGAGCGTCCACCCGGCGGAGGACATCTTGCGTGCCGCCGGAGGGGATGTTGTCCAGGTCCAGCGTGACCACATCACGCCCGGTCACATTGTTGGCCTTGCGGCGGGGGCCGGACAGGGTGCCGGCCATGAAACCGCCCACATCCTTGAGGTCATCCTGCTGGGCCTTTTTCATATTCAGATATTCCGCCAGGGTTTCCGTGCCTCTGGCTGGGGTCTGGAGCCGGGCCCACAGCTCTGAGATGAGCATGGTCTGGGGCGTCCAGGTCATGGCCCGCCGGTTGTTCCCGGCGGATATTGTGATTTTGCGGTCATATTGCATGGGGCGGCACCTCTTACTCTGGGTTTTTGATCAACTGGGGATGCGGTGTACAGCGCTGGAGCTTTTCCGCCCCCACGGCTTTTGATGTCGGCCTCAATCCAGTTGGCCATAATCGCTTTGATTTCAGCCACTTCCTTTTCCCTTTTGGCGCTCATTTCTTGCAGACGGATGAGCTTGGCCTTTTGGCGTCGCAACGGCGGCAGATCAAAAGGATTTTGAGCTGTTCCAGCATAATCTCAACATCAGCCACCTCCTCTGCAATCTGGGGGATGTTGTCACGCCCCGGAGGTGCTTGGTCAGTTCCTTGGTCAGCTCCGCCATCTCCTCCATGCAGATGATGAGCTGGTGCTCTTTACCAAAGGCCTCAACGGCCGATCGCTGGCAGACGGCGGTTTCCCATGTGGTCATCTGAAACACCTCCCGGTCTTTTTGTCCTTGAGTTCGATGCGGGCCAGCAGCTCAAAGCCGCTTTCCGCTATGATGAACTTGAGCACCTTGATGAGAAAATTGACCTTTCCCTCCAGGGCGGCGTCCTCCTGCATGATGGGCCGCAGGGCGTTGTATGCGGTGGGGTCAGGGTAGCCCTCACCGTTTTCCCAGGGTTTAGGGGGTCATTGTGCAACACCTCCTCCTGCCATTTTTTCCATATCAATGCCTTTTTCCTTGAGCTTGTAGCGCCCGGGTAAAGGTCATCCATTTCATAAAATTCACGCATACGGCGGTGTTCTTTGGCCATCGCCAGATAGAAGTCATGGAGGCGCTTTTCCCTCCATCCATAGCACTGGTACAGGGTCCAGAGCACCATGGTGTCCAGGTCCAGGGAGTAACGGGCATCCGCCTCAAAGCATTGCTGGTTTATCTCGTGCATCATGGCCTGCTCCATGGCCGGGGTCATAATGCCCCGGCCCAGGTCGGAGAGCTTGATGTTGACGCTGGGGTCTTTGGGCACCTGGACGCCCTGCTTTTGCAGCTTGCGCCGCTCCTGCCTATTCATGGCGGGCCTCTTTCATACACTGGAGAAAATGCTCCGTGGGCTCCCAGTCCTCCATCACAAAGGACCGTTTCCTCCGGCCCCAGGCCGTGGAGGTCACACACAAAGTCACCCTCACCCACATACATGCAATGGTCACACAGGTTAGGGTCACAGGTCTTGGACACCGGACGGCGGTGCTTTTTTGCGCTTGCTCATAGGTCAAAGCCTCCTCACCAACGATTTCTCTTGACATGCTTTCCGCAGCTCGGACAGGTGTCCGGCTCATCAGGCACACGCTTTCCGCAGTAGGGACACTCAAAGCAAAATACCATCCATCCCCAAATCCGGAATTACTTTCCAGGTGGAGCCGTGTATCTTGCAGTAGCAGGCGTCATATCCACAAAAGCTGCTTGTGAAGAAATTTTCACACTCATAACAGGTGCGCTTGCTCATGGGTCAAAGCCTCCTTTATCCTTATCTCTTTCAGCTTGTCCGGGGAACATCCTGGGCGGCTTGTAGTAAAACGCCGTTTTCTCCGTGCCCCATGACTATCCAGACCACACCCTCCCACTTTACAAGGGAGCCGGGCGGCATAGAGCCCAGGGGGCGTTTTTTCTTTTGAGGGTCCACGGTGTTCAGGCCTCCTTAACGGTGGTTTCTTATGGCCTTTATGCTGGATTTGACCGCCTGGATGAGCTCAGAAACCTCATCGGGGGTTATGCGGTCATCCAGGGAAACACGCAGACTGGACCAGGCCTCCCGCTCGGAGTAGCCCATGGCACGGAGAACATAGGACGGCTTGCCTGTTCCAGAGCTACACGCTGAGCCAGCGGAAACACAGATGCCCTTTGCAGATAAATCCATGACAAGCGTTTCACTGTCCACTCCGTCAATGATGAAAGAGGCAAGCCCGGGCAGCCGCAGAGGTCCGGGCTCCGGGCCAGTTACCAAAAACGCCGTCCATGCTGGATAATTCATCAATGATGCGGTCCCGGAGGTGACGGGCTTTCTCAGCGTTGCTTGACATAAGGCCGTCAGCCAGCATCAAGGCAATGGCGGTCCCGATGATACCGGGCACATTTTCTGTGCCAGATCGGCGGCCCATTTCCTGGCCACCTCCGTCACAAAGGAGGAGATTGCACCATCTTTGGCATAGAGGGCCCCCATGCCTTTGGGGCCACCAAATTTGTGAGCGGAGAGGGAGAGAAAGTCCACGCCCAGCTCATTCACATTTACGGGGATGTGTCCCACCGCCTGCACAGCGTCAGTGTGAAACAGAGCGCCCCCAGCGTGGGCCACAGCTGCCAGCGCTTTAATTGGCTCAATGGTTCCCACTTCGTTGTTTGCCAGCATGATGCTCACCAGTCTGGTGTTGTTTCGCATAGCAGATTGCAGGTCATCCGGCTTCACAATTCCGTATTTGTCCACCGGCAGATATGTAACTTTCCAGCTCATTTGCTGGAGCGTTTTGCAGGAGTTGAGGACAGCTTTGTGCTCAATTTGGCTGGTGATAATGTGAGCGGGCTTTTCGGCAATAAACTGCTTGAGCGCCCAGTTGTCTGCCTCCGTTCCTCCAGAGGTGAAGAAAAATTTCTCTCCCTTGGCACCCCAGCGCCTCACCTACAATGGAGTGAGCGCCATTTACCGCACGGCGCACATTAACGGCTCCTGAGTAGACACCGCCAGGATTGAAAAAACTATCCTCCATGTAGGGCCGCATAGCTCTAAGAACACCTGGAGCCAGCCTTGTGGTGGCTGCTGCATCTGCATAGATCACTTTTTCTCACCTCGAAAGAATTGCTCCGGGTTTCTCCACTCCACGCCGATGTAGTCCAGAACACGGTCCCAGCCGCACCAGTTGCCGGAGGCATCCTGCTCAATGTGGTGCATCCACAAGTCCCACTCTTTGGGATTTCTCTCCCAAAGCAGGTCAAAGCGGTGCGGGCGTTTTTCCATGTGTACCCAAAGCCGCACATAGAGCAGCCGGTCCTCTGGGCCAAAGTGGTACACAGGAGCGGTCTGGAAAGCTCTCATCCATGATGCCGCCGTTGGCCTCCACCAGCTCCTGGATTTCGGCCTCAGAGCGGTGGCCACACTCCTGCAATCTCTCCATAGATGGCGGGGACGATGGTGTCCAGGTGTATGGGCTCCCGTAGGTCACGGCATCGGTGTCAGCGTCAACGGTGATTGGCTTAAATTCTTCCCAGTGAGCGTGGTAGTAGGCGTCCATTTCCAGGGCCAATGTGAGGAGGTCCTGGCGGCTGAAAATGGCAAAGGGACAGCTCCGCTTTGTCTTTTGCCAACATAGTTGCATCCGTTCCACATTAGAGATTTTTGGCGGCGGCCACCCTCGGAGGCCATGAGCCCCAAATAGGGGGAAACACTTTGTTTCTTTTGGCATACAGGTCACAGGGGCGCTCTTTGAGGTAGTAGCAGCAGGCGTCTGAAACCTTAAAGGGAGCGGTCTGGTAGTTGGTCCCCTCGTTTTCATTTTCCGGCCCGCCAAACTTCTCCAGCCATTTTTGGGACATTTTCATCCGGCTGATTTTTCTTAAATCCCCCGTATTCTCCGGTTTCTCCAGTCATTATGGCGTGGCGCACGGTTGCATTTTTACTGGTCGGGTTTTGGAGATGGCTGATTTTCTGTGCCGCCTCTTTGGATATGACGGGATAGCCATATTGCTGTATCACTCGCATTTTTGTGTAGGGCCTCCCGTTTTCGTCCTTGATTGGGAGGCAGGGGCGGATGCCCAGGGCCTTGTGGACAAGCTGGATGCTCTTGTCCTCCAGAGAAGAAACGGACACGGCGGGCACATTGATGCCGATAGATCGGAGAAACAGAAACAGGGTAATGCTGTCAAGCCCACCAACGGTCACATAGCACCGTCCGGCAACATCGGGGTGCTGGTAAAACTCCCAGGCGATTTTTTCAGCATAGGCCTTTTTTTTGGGGTAGGGCCACTTTTGTTTGATGATGAAGTCCTTGGTCTTTTGGTAGGAGTTATTTTCCATCATCCGGTCATACACGGTTTTCATCAGTAACCTCCTTTGGTTGTTTTTCCGCCGGAAAAATGACAGTCAATCGGGCCGGAAACCATGCCGGGCAAGGTAGCGCTCCGCCTGCTGCTCCTGGGTGAAATGGCGGCTCTTGCGGCGCTCCACGGTCCCGTCCGTAGACAACGGTGGAGCCGATGCCCTGCACCAGCCAGTAGTCCTTGTTGTTCTTGCGGACCAGGTTGTAATAGACGGCCTCGCCTTTGTCGTTTACCATGTGCATGGTCCGTGCTTGTGAAGTAGTAGCCCACCCAGCCCGGCGGCTTTGAGGGGCAGGTCCGGGGCCCAGGGCACCGGCTCCCCCATGATGGAGCAGACGGTGGAGAGCATGGCATCCTCTGTGTCCCAGGGGGCCACATCAATGACCACCTCATCATGCACATGGAACACCACCGGGAGCCCGGCGGCCTCCAGCCGGTCAATGGAGAGGGCCAGACAGTCACGGGCAATGGCCTGCACGCAGTTCTCCACCAGCTTGCCGCCGTAGGTTTCGATGCGTTTCCAGCGCTTGTTTTCTGGTCCATGCCCATGTAGGAGATGGAGGGCCGCCCCCACTCGTTCTGGCCAATGCCGGGGTTGATATAGTAGAGCTTGCGCCCGGAGGGGAGCAGGATGGTGAGGCAGTCGGTGCCGTTGTCATAGTCGTACTCACGGGCCAGTAGCAGGCCGTTGACGCCCACTGCCGCCCTCGGTAATGACTTGGACGGCGGCGCTGTCCATGGAATACCACAGGTCACGGATGCGCTTGTTGGCCTCCCGCCAGCGGCTCACGATGTCCGGGAGCTCCTCCTCGGTGAGGCCCATGTCCAGGGCTCCCATGGTGATGAGGGCCCCGGTGCTGCCCTGGTAGCCCAGGGCCAGCTCAGCCACCTTGCCCTTTTGGCGGAGTGCGTACTCCGGGCGGCCTTTCTTGATGAGCTCCAGGGGGATGCCGAACATTTGAGAGGCGGATGCCTCATAGATTTTGCCGTGGGTGCGGAACACCTCCAGCCGCCATTGCTCCTTGGCCAGCCATGAGATGACACGGGCCTCAATGGCGGAAAAGTCAGCGTCAATCAGCACATGCCCCTCCGGGGCCACAAAGGCCGTGCGGATGAGCTGGCTGAGGGTGTCTGGCACGCTCCCATAGATGAGCCGGAGAGCATCCAGCTTGCGGCTCTTGACCAGCTCCCGGGCAAGGTCCAGCGGCTCTGTGTAGGTCCTGGGCAGGTTTTGCACCTGCACCAGCCGCCCGGCCCAGCGCCCCGTCCGGTTGGCCCCATAGAATTGGAGCAGCCCCCGGACCCGGCCATCCTCACAAACGGCGGCCTCTATGGCGTCATACTTCTTGGTGGAGGTCTTGCCCAGCTCTTGCCGGATTTCTAACATGCGGCTCACCTGGGCACTGTTATTGTCACGGCCCAGCAGGCGGGCCACCGTGTCCTTTCTCAGATCGGCCAGCTCCTCACCAATCTCCTCCTGGAGCCATGCGGAGAGCTGGGCCACGCTGTTGGGGTTGGAAAGACCGGAGAGCCGCACGGCCTCCGCCATGAGGGTCTGGCGCACGGTGTCCCCCAGAGAGAGGGCCCCGGTGACCAGCTCCAGGTCCACGGCCACGCCCCTGGCGTTGATGATGAGGTCCGTTTCCCATTGCTTTTGCACCCAATCCGGGACGGGGAAAGCGGACAGCCGCTTTTCAATCTCCATCTCGGTGACCACATCCTGCTTGCAGTATTCTTTGAAAAGCTCCCACTTGGCGGGGTCATGCTGAGGCAGGTTGCGGCTCCGCTGGCCGTTGGCCTTTGTGGGCTTGCAGGGGACGCAGAAATAACGGATGAGGGCCTTGCCGGTGTTGAGTTTTTGCTTGTCCTGAGGGAGCCCCAGTGCCTTGCCGGTGGCGTCCAGGCCTGCCGTGTAGCCACAATAGAGGCCATGGAACATGGTGCAGCGCCATTGATTGGGGGGCAGGGTGCCCATGTACTTTGGAGAGACAGCCCCACTCAAACGGGGCGTTGTAGGCGTGCTTGATGTACTCCGGGCTGGTGATGGCCTGGACCAGCCACGGGGGAGCCGTTCCCCCCGTGCCAGGTCGATGATTTGAACAGGCGCACCATCCACGCTGTAAGCAAAGAGCAGGATTTCAAAGTCCGGGCTCTGGATGTATTTCTGGGCACCGGCCTTTGCCAGCGGCACGCTGGAGTAGGTTTCCAGGTCTATGCTGAGATGGTGCATGAGTGGGCCTCCTTACATGGGCTGGCCAGTGATGGGGTTGATGCCGTTGCCGCTGTTCCAGGGCGGGTGTTTGACAGGGGCATGGGGGCGGCACCGTAGGGGCGCAGGGGCACCGTAGTTGGGAGCACGGAGCGGCGGGGATGCGGCCCAATGCCCGCAAAGTCAGAGGCGGCAGATGCCTGGCCGCTCAAGGGCTCCCCGTCACGGGTCTTGAGGACATTGCCCAGGCCGCAGCCCATGCCCTTGTTTCCGCTGTTGGAGTAGCCGAAAAAGCGGATGGTGACCCGGCCATACATGCCGCTGTAAATGTCGGAGGGGGCCAGCTCACAGTTGATGTTGTCGATGCCCACCAC
>VOFD01002196.1_pt1 | contig 15230 bp, 9 predicted proteins | sample 5384101 | NCBI WGS metagenome assembly VOFD01 (sample SAMN12384723, study PRJNA508395) | human gut metagenome | isolation source: healthy gut C | host: Homo sapiens
TTGATGTATTGCCTGATGCTGGCGCTTAACCTCAACAATGCCCGCCCATGAGGGTAGAGAGTCTGGCCTATAATATAAAGGCATGATTGCACAATTGAAACACAGAAATGAAACATTTGAAACCCCAAACCGGTCATATTGCCGGATTGCCTGCATATTATGTTTTGACGCTGAAGGCAGCCATGCTCAATTGAAATTGGTCACCATTGATTGTTCAATGACAATTGATTATTTTGAAGATTCATTATCCAATTCATAAATACCTTATTTAATTTAAATTATTCTCATATCGCAATTGAACGAATACGATCGGTTAATGCCGAAAGTTATTAATGATTACGGCAAGCCAGGTCCTGCAACGGTTAATTCAAATTGTAATCTGCATTGCCGAGATGAAGATGTCTCAAGGACTGTCTGGGAACTGATACACAGAATTGATGATAGCTGAGACCTCAAGGACTCAGTAGACAGGCCCGAACTGCCATGACCATTAAGCATGATGACAACCATGATCATTTAGGCTCATGGCTTATATGGCATGGAGTCATTGACCTCATCCCATTAAAGCCAAATGTGCACAGACGGGGCGAATGTCAACTCCAGCCAGGATGACATGGATGACCAGACATATGTCAATGTTTGACGAGGTTGCCGCAATAACCTTTATGATGTTAACTACATTCCTCCAATCCGCTCGATGACACCCGGTAAGCCTTCGACAGTGCCGCAATTAAAAGCCGCCAAAAGTCGTTCATTTTCTGGTTTGGGGAAAGCACGACCCGCCGACCCCACCCGGCCTCACGAAAAGCTGGGGCCGAGCATCGCTGTCAGTGGAAGAATTTTCACCGAAGTTTATCGCCTTTCCTTTTTCTGTCGATCCGGTTGGGATTGGGCGGGCCAGACACGCCCGACCTCGCTTACATCGCTAGCTGCTAACCTGTGAGGCCCAAATTGATGTAATTTAAGGTCTCGCTATCGTTCACATTTGACCTAGCCTCATGATGCGGGTGCCAACATCCTAGCGTTACGGTCGTGCCTATAAATAGTGCTATCACCTTCATTTAAGTTCACCTTAAACGATACCTACATGACTCCAACCATTAAATATGCCAGAACTACCTCTGTGATATATAATCTATATCGGAACGACATCATGACTGGCATGGGCCCATTGGGGCTGGCAGACGTACCCGGTGGTGGCCTTACGACCTGACTAAGATGCGGAATGAGAGACAAGTGATCTAAAGAGGACTCTGATCACGCTGAAGATCACTATCCAAACTTTATATCAAAATATTACAAGTGAAAATTGTATTAAGGAGAGATTTCAATTATTAGCATTTATTTAACGCCCACCTGTATTGTAACCTCAATAACTAAACAAACAAAAATTATAAAAATCGGAACAAGACGTGGATTAAATGTCTCTATGCTTATGAAGTGATTTGAACTGAATTTGTTATCCAACAGATGTTGCCTTGAAGCATGCCGTTCTAATCCAGTTGGCGTTGAAGAACGGTCTGAAAGTCATCTTCTGCGTGGGTGAAGTGCTGGAAGAACGCGAACAGGGCGTGTACTTCGACGTAGTGAAGGCGCAAATCGAGTCATCGCTCTTCGAACTCACCGCCGACGAATTTGCCCACATCGTGCTGGCCTACGAACCCGTATGGGCCATCGGCACGGGCAAGACCGCCACGCCCGCCCAGGCGCAGGAAATGCACGCATTCATCCGCAAGACGGTGGCCGACAAATACGGCGCGGAAGTGGCCGACAACACCACTATCCTCTACGGCGGCAGTGCCAACCCGGGCAACGCCAAGGAACTCTTCGCCAACCCCGACGTGGACGGTGGCCTGATAGGCGGTGCTTCACTGAAACCCAACGACTTCAAGGCCGTTATCGACGCGTTCAACTAACGGACAACGCAAGGACGAGAAAGTTATTCTCTCCGTCCTCGCCGCATTCCAAATACACAAAAGGCCGCCCCGCACACATAGGGGCGACCTTTTTGTTTTTCGTTGCCTGCCAAAGTTCCTCAACACCTCATTCACATCCTCCCAATCCCAACCTATCGGCCAGATACTCGATGATTTTCGGATAAAGCTGGCGGTGATAGGGTCTTGCCACCGACGTGTTGTGCCATAACAGACAGACATCGCCGCCACACCGGGCCGTTTGCACCAGCAACTCCGCCACATAACCAAAGGCCGTCTCCTCGTCCAGGCCCATGTACTGTTCGCCGTCCAGCGTGCCGTCCATCACGGTGAGCGGGTGCAACACCAAATCGGTCACCTGCCGGGTGGCTGGGTTTATCCACCGCACCGCCCGGCACGTGCCCAGGCGGAAACCCGCTACGTCGGCATACCCCAGGGTGAAGTCGTGCCCGATGCCCGCATCGAGCAAGGCCTGCATGTGTTCCGGCTCACGGGTGTCCAGGTAATGATGGCGGTTGCACGCAATGCGCCCGCCCCACGCCACTTCCAGCAACGCCTTTTCACGTGCCACCAGCTCGGGCCGCCTGCCCGCCTCGTAGCTGGCGTGCAGCCCCACCGTCGCACCGCTCTCGCGCAGCAGGCGGAACAGCCGCCGGAAGTCCCCTCCCCGCACGTGCGAATGCGGCTGGTCCTCGCGGCTGTCGCCTCCGCCCGGCTTCACGAAAAAGAGCACCTCGCGCCGTGCCGCATCAATCCGCCCGTCCTGCTCCAACAACCACGGAAACGTGTACCACGGGTCGCTCTCCAGCCGCCCCACATACGTGCGGACGGCCTGCCACACCTCCTCCGGACGATGCCGCAACAACGCCCCCGCCACGCCCCGCAGGCGGCGGTAGTGCGCCAAAGAGTCCACGTCGTGCGTGAGGTACACCCGCCGGATGCCCGCCAGCGGCTCGTCAACCTCCACACCCGCCTGCCGCAGCCATCCGCGCAACAGGACGCCATACTCGTCCACCACCGGCCGGTGGATGAAACCGCCCCGTGCCGGCACCGACCCGCGCCCCGGGAAACGCCCGTGAACGTCGCGCACACCGCGCCGCACCATCTCCTCGTAACGGCTCAACAGGAAATAGGCACTCGCCACCAGGTCGGCATACACCACCAACGTGCCACCCACCTGCTCCGCCCGTGGCTCGCCGAACAGGAACGGCACCCCCTCCCAGGCGGGCAACGGCAGGGCGGGCAACGAAGCCGCCGTGCCATACACCCCGTCCCGGAAGAAACCGGACGGCACCATCACCACCCGGTACCGCCCCCATTGCGCGGCATCCGAGGTGTAGCCCACCAGCGGGCGGCAAGCCCCGGCAGACTCGCCCAAGAGGAATTGTATGATGTAATCAATGGGAGACATGATGATTAATGTGCTAATGGGATGATGTGCTAATGTGCCAATGGATGATGGGATGATGGATGTCCGCGTGTTGCCAAATACCTTGCCGCCTCGCCCCTACCCTCCTGCCTTCCGCCCGCAAACGGGGCAAAGGCCCTTCACCATATAATTGATGGTATCGATAACGTAGCCCTCGGGCAGGGAGGCCACAGGTATCTTGATGTTGTCCAGACAGAAGGTGCGGTGGCATCTTTCGCAGAAGAAATGGATGTGGCGGTCGCCCACGCGGCACACGTCGGACGTGCTGCGGCACAGCTCGTACTTCACCGACCCGCTGCCGTCCTCGAAGGCATGCACGACGTGGTGCTCCAGCAGCAGAGCGAGCGTGCGCGAAATGGTGGACTTGTCCAGCGTGCCCAACGCCGCCTCCAGCTCGAACAGCGATGCCGGGCTGGTCATCCCTGCCAACTGCTGCACCACCAGGATGCGCGCCACCGTGGGGCGGATGCCCTTTTGCGCGAGATATGCCTCGCTTTGTTCCGTTGACATATACATATAATATATAGAATAAATCCCGGGAATGCTGTGCGCACCCTGCGTCCCCCCCCCACCTCCAAAGACCTCGCAAATATACGTTTTTTTCCCGTCCGTCCATGCACCCATCAACACAATTAAGCCAAAAGATGCACGAAGCACGTTTTTGCTTTTGCCTGCACAAGTTTTCCCATTCGTACGGGAATGTTTCCCAATTTATGCGAACAACTTCTACTGCCCACGATTTGGAGACATCTCAGCGGAAAAGGGGAAACATGTCCGCTAAAGCGGGAAAAGCTGTACGCGGATTTTAGCACACGAAATGACGGAATGATTGATTAACGGAATATTGAATGATTTATTAACTAAATAACCGATAATGACTATCTGCGTCAATCCGCGTAATCTGCGGGAAACAGTCCTCCGCGTGCTGTGAATTCTACGGAAAAGCCTTACTTTTGCAGCATGGAATTTCCCTTTTGAACGATTTGAACGACAGCCAGCGCGAGGCGGTGACGTACACCGGCGGCCCGTCGCTGGTCATTGCCGGGGCAGGATCGGGCAAAACGCGCGTGCTGACCTACAAGGTGGCCTACCTGCTGCACACGGGCATGCACCCCGCCTCCATCCTGGCCCTCACCTTCACCAACAAGGCCGCCCGCGAGATGAAAACACGCATCGGCCAAATGGTAGGCTACGACACGGCACGCTACCTGTGGATGGGCACGTTCCACTCCATCTTCGCACGCATCCTGCGAACCGGGCCGAACGCATCGGCTACACGCACCGCTTCACCATATATGACACCGCCGACTCCAAAAGCCTGGTCAAAGCCATCGTCAAGGAAATGCAACTGGACGACAAGGTGTACAAGCCGGGCGTGGTGCTGGGGCGCATCTCATCGGCCAAAAACAGCCTGGTTACCCCGCAGGCCTACGCTGCGGACAGCGGCCTGCAACAAAGCGACCGGCTGGCCAAAGTGCCGATGATGACGGAAATATACACCACGTACTGCGCCCGGTGCAAACAGGCCGACGCAATGGACTTCGACGACCTGCTGTTGCAAACGAACCTGCTCTTCCGCGACCACCCGGACGTGTTGCAGAAATACCAAAGCCTCTTTCAGTACATACTGGTGGACGAATACCAGGATACGAACTTCGCCCAATACCTCATCGTGAAGAAGCTGGCCGAAAGGCACGAGAAGATATGCGTGGTGGGCGACGACGCGCAGAGCATCTACTCTTTCCGGGGAGCGAACATCGACAACATACTCACCTTCAAGAACACCTATCCGTCGGCACGGCTGTTTAAGCTGGAACAGAACTACCGCTCCACACAAACCATCGTGAACGCGGCCAACAGCCTCATCGACAAGAATTCGGCGCAGATACGCAAGACCATCTTCTCCCAAAAGGAAAAGGGCGAGCCGCTGAAGGTGACCAACTTGTACACCGACCTGGAGGAGGGCACCTACGTGGCCGACACTATCCGCTCGCTGCACCGGCGGCCGGGCTACGGATACGGCGAAGTGGCAGTGCTGTACCGCACCAACTCACAGTCGCGCGTGTTGGAAGAAGCACTCCGCAAGCAGGGACTGCCCTACAAGATATACGGCGGGCTGTCGTTCTACCAACGCAAGGAAATCAAGGACGTGGTGGCCTACTTCCGCCTGATAACCAACCCGAACGACGAAGAGTCGCTCAAACGCGTCATCAACTACCCGGCACGCGGCATCGGCGACACCACGGTGGGCAAGCTGCTGGACTGCGCCCACACGCACGGCGCATCGGCCTGGGACGTGCTGACCGACCCGCTGAAGTACAACCTCCCCGTCAACGCAGGCACAGCGGCGAAGCTGGCGAAGTTCCGCGACCTCATCAACGCCTTGGCCGCACAGGCGGGCACGCTCAACGCCTACGACATGGCGCAAAGCGTCATCAAGGCCACCGGCTTCCTGGCCGACACGCTGCTGGACCGCTCGCCCGAGAGCCTGAGCAAGCAGGACAACGTGCAGGAACTGCTGAAAGCCATCCACGAGTTCTGCGAAAATAAGGCGGCCGCGGGCGAAGACAACGCCTACCTGCCCGACTACCTGGCCGAAATATCCCTGCTCACCGACCAGGACACCGACCAGGCCGACGATGCCGACCGCGTGACGCTGATGACCGTCCATGCGGCCAAGGGGCTGGAATTTAAAGTGGTGTTCATCGTGGGCATGGAGGAGGAGTTGTTTCCCTCGGCCTTCTGCATGGAGAACGAGCGCGACCTGGAGGAAGAGCGGCGGCTGTTCTACGTGGCCATCACCCGCGCCGAGGAACGGTGCTTCATCAGCTACGCCCGCCAACGCTTCCGCAACGGCAAGATGAACTTCTCCAATCCCAGCCGCTTTCTCAAAGACATCGACCCGCAATACCTCGACTGCCCGCAAGAGGACTTCCATGAACCGCCCCGCACCATCGGAAGCTGGGACGACGACCTGGACATGGAACGCCTGCGATTCGGCCACGGCAGTTTTTCACCATCAGGGCGACAACCCGCCTTCGTGCCCCCGCCCGCGCCGCCCAAGCGGCTCACCAAGCTGCAACCGGCAGGCGGCAACGCCTCCCCCACCCCGGTGGCCTACGACGGTCTGCCCGTGGGTGCATACGTGCAGCATGCCATCTTCGGCATCGGCAAGGTGATAGAGACCAACGTGGACAACGGCAACGCGAAAGCCGTCATCGACTTCGGCGACCAGGGACAGAAGACGCTGCTGCTCAAATTCGCCAAGCTAAAAGTGCTGAAGTAAGGTTGTTTTTCAGCAGATAACACACACGACAAGCATACATTTATATAATGAACAAAAACACAGCCTCCCTCATGGCAAGCGCAGCCCTTTGCGCCGCCTTGCTTGCCGGATGCACCCGCAGCATCGACACCTTCACCGCCCCCGACGGCACCATCCGCCACGGCCACGAACTCACCCTCACAGCCGGAGAAACCTGGCTACTGCCCGGCACGTACACGCACTTCACCCTCACCGGCGAAGCCCGGACACAACCGGAAGCGGAGGCAGCCCTCTTCTTCCACACCGACACCGCCCGCACCCGGGGCTACGAGATGACCCTGCGAGGCGGCCCTATCGACGGCACACGCAAGACGGGTAGCCTCGCCGCCGTGCGCAACCTGTACCGCCCGCTGGCCGACGACGGTACGTGGTTTCCCTTCGAGATAGCGGTGCGGGGGCAGCGCATCTCCATCAGCATCAACCACACCCTGGTGGTGGACTACACCGAACCGGCCACCCCCTACCGCGCCGATGAATACGCCCGCCGCCTGCTCGGCCGGGGGCGGGTAGCCTTGCGGGGCGTGGCGGGCGAAGTGTCGCTGCGCCACCTGCACATCAACCGCCTCAGCCCGTGGCAGGCTGCACGAGCCGACACCATCGCGCCTACCGATGAAGCGACCGACCCCATCATCCGCCTGCAACAACGCAACTTCCCCGTCATCGACTACCACGTGCACCTCAAAGGCGGACTGACCAAGGAGCAGGCGCACCGCATGTCCATGAACTACGGCATCAACTATGGTGTGGCCCCCAATGCGGGCGAAGGCGGCGTGGGGCGCATGTTGGCCGACGACCGCGAAGTGTACGAATATTTCAACGAAGTCAAGAACCTGCCTTTCCTGCGGGGCGTGCAGGGCGAGGGACGGCGGTGGACGGCCACCTTCTCACAAGAAGCCTTGGGCGTGTTCGACTACCTGTTCACCGATGCCATGACCATTGTGGACCACCGGGGACGCTTGTCGCGCATCTACCGTCCCGAGGAAGTGCACACTACGACGGCATCACCCGCGAACAGTACATGGATCATCTGGTGGAACAGACGGTTCTGATACTCACCAACGAGCCTGCCGACATTTACGCCAACCCCACCTACCTGCCCGAGGACATGCAGGCGGACTACGCCCGCTACTGGACTGACGAACGCATCGACCGCGTGCTCGATGTGCTGGCGCATCACGGCATCGCCCTCGAAATCAACGCCCGCTACCGCATACCGAGTTTCGACATCATCCGCCGGGCCAAGGAGCGCGGCATCAAGTTCACCTTCGGCACGAACAACGTGGATGCCGACTTCGGACGGCTGGAATACTGCGTGCAGGCCATCGACTCGTGTGGCCTCACCCCCGCCGACATGTGGTTCCCATCCATGAGTACCCGCCGCAGCCGTCCCGTCGTGTTGTACAACGACCTATAAGCCCCAACCGCCCGCGGCAAATAATAACAGGGAACACGCATACCCCCCCGATGGTGCGGGATTGGCTATGCGTGTTCCCTGTTTTATTATATGAATAAAGGAAAGCCTCCCTTCCCTCTTAATCCAGCTTCAGCACGGCGAGGAAAGCCTTTTGCGGCACTTCCACCGAACCTATCTGCTTCATGCGCTTCTTCCCCTTTTTCTGCTTTTCGAGCAACTTGCGCTTACGCGAAATGTCGCCGCCGTAGCACTTGGCCGTCACGTCCTTGCGCACGGCCTTGATGGTTTCGCGGGCGATGATTTTCGCCCCGATGGCGGCCTGCACCGCGATGTCGAACTGCTGGCGGGGAATAAGTTCCTTCAGCTTCTCGCACATGCGGCGACCCAGCGGTACGGCGTTGTCGAAGTGGATGAGCGACGAAAGCGCGTCCACCGGCTCGCCGTTGAGCAGGATGTCGAGCTTGATGAGGCGCGAGGCGCGGTAGCCGTTCATGTGGTAATCGAACGAGGCATAGCCCTTCGAGATGCTCTTCAGCTTGTCGTAGAAGTCGAACACGATTTCGCCCAGCGGCATGTCGAACAGCAGCTCCATGCGGTTGCCGGAGATGTATTCCTGCTTGACGAGTTCGCCGCGCTTGCCGAGGCAGAGAGTCATGATGGGGCCGATGTAGTCCGTGCGGGTGATGATGGAAGCACGGATGTAAGGCTCCTCGATGTGGTCGATGGCCATGATGTCCGGCAGGCCCGAGGGGTTGTGCACTTCGAGCATCTCACCCTTCTTCGTGTAGACCTTGTAGGACACGTTGGGCACGGTGGTAATGACGTTCATGTCGAACTCGCGGTCGAGCCGCTCCTGCACGATTTCCATATGCAACATGCCGAGGAAGCCACAACGGAAGCCGAAGCCGAGCGCGACGGACGACTCCGGCTCGAAGGTGAGCGAAGCATCGTTCAGTTGCAGCTTCTCGATGGCCGAGCGCAAATTCTCGAAGTCCTCCGTGTCTATGGGGTATACCCCCGCAAACACCATGGGCTTCACCTCCTCGAAACCGTCGATGGCCGCCGGGGCAGGACGCTGCACGTGTGTGATGGTGTCACCCACCTTCACCTCGCGCGAGGTTTTGATGCCCGAGATGATGTAGCCCACGTTGCCCGCGCTCAGACTGGGCTGCGGCACCATGTCGAGCTTCAATATGCCTATCTCGTCGGCATCGTACTCCTTGCCCGTGGCCATGAACTTCACCAGTTCGCCCGTGCGGATGGTGCCGTTCACTATCTTGAAGTAAGCGATGATGCCCCGGAAGGCGTTGAACACCGAGTCGAAGATGAGGCATTGCAGCGGTGCGTCCGGGTCGCCCTTCGGGGCGGGGATGCGGTGTACGATGGCTTGCAGGATTTCCTCCACGCCCATACCCGTTTTGCCGCTGGCACGGATGATGTCAGCGGGCTTGCACCCGATGAGTTCCACAATCTGGTCCTCCACCTCCTCGGGCATGGCGTTGTCCATGTCCATCTTGTTCATCACGGGAATGATTTCCAGGTCGTGCTCGATGGCCATGTACAGGTTGGAGATGGTCTGCGCCTGGATGCCCTGCGTGGCATCCACGATGAGCAACGCCCCCTCGCACGCCGCGATGGAACGCGACACCTCGTAGGAGAAGTCCACGTGTCCCGGCGTGTCGATGAGGTTCAGGATATACTCCTCGCCGTCGAGCGTGTAGTTCATCTGGATGGCGTGGCTCTTGATGGTGATGCCCCGCTCGCGCTCCAAATCCATATCGTCGAGCACCTGCGCCTGGAGATCCTTTTCCGCTACGGTCTTGGTGTATTCCAGCAGGCGGTCGGCCAGCGTGCTCTTGCCGTGGTCGATGTGGGCGATGATGCAAAAGTTGCGGATATTCTTCATCATGCTCTCTTATGCTTGTTTTTTAGGGAATGCAAAGATAGTGAAAGTCGAGCGCAGAGCAATCAAGTTTACTTGAAATTGCTTTGCCGAGACACATCCTATCTTATCCAAAGATACGGATAAATGCCCACCGGCAAGCCGTGGGGGCGGGGACACAGAGTGCATAGAGTTTATTCCAGAGAAGCACACATAGCATCGTGCCACGAACAACCCCGCATTTTCATCGGAGCAGCTATGTGTGCTTCTCTGGAATAAACTCTGTGCGCTCCGTGTCCCACAAAAAAAATCACCACGCCCGCAAGGCGGCAAGCAACGCGTCGTCTTCCTCGGGCGTGCCCACCGTGATGCGCAGCCCGCCCTGGCACAAGGCCACCCGGCTGCGGTTGCGCACGATGATGCCCCGATCCGTGAGGTGCCGGTACATGGCATCGGCATCGGCCACCCGCACCAGCACGAAGTTGGCATCCGTGGGATGCACGCGGAGGATGCACGGCACGGTGGCCAGCCCCTCCAGCAGCCTCGCCCGCTCGGCCAGCAGCGTGTCCACCCACTGCTGCGTGCGGCCGGGCTGCTCCAACATCTGCAAGGCCTGCCGCTGCGTGAGCAAGTTCACGTTGTAGGGATACTTTATCTTGTTCAACACACCGACGATTTCCTCCGAAGCGAACGCCATGCCCAAGCGGATGGCCGCGCTGCCCCACGCCTTGGAAAACGTGTGCAACACCACCAGGCGCGGAAACTCGGCCAAACGGGACAGGAAGCTGCCGGAGGAAGCAAAGTCGATATACGCTTCGTCCATTACCACGATGCCGGGGAACTGCCGCAGCACCCGCTCCACCTCGGCGGGGTCAAGGCTGTTGCCCGTGGGGTTATTGGGCGAGCACAGCCAAGCCAGCTTCGTGTGCCCGTCCGCCGCCGACAGCAGCGCGTCCGCCGACAGGCCAAAGTCCTCGCCCAGCAACACCGGGCGGTATTCCACGTCATTGATGTCGGCACACACCCGGTACATGCCGTAGGTAGGCTCGATGGCCACCACGTTGTCCACCCTCGGCTCGCAGAAGGCACGGTAGAGCAAGTCTATCGGCTCGTCGCTGCCGTTGCCCAGGAAGATGTTTGCCGCAGGCACCCCCTTCACCTCGGCAACGCGTTCCTTCACGCGCACTTGCAGCGGATCGGGATAGCGGTTGTAAGGGGCGTTGTAAGGGTTCTCGTTGGCATCGAGGTACACCGATGCCTCGCCTTGGAACTCGTCGCGGGCACAAGCGTAGGGTTGGAGCCGCCGGATGTTGGGCGGAGCAGTTGTAGCACGTCCATAGGGGATATTTCAAATTTCAAATTACAAATTTCAAATTACAGATTTCAAATTCCAGATTTCAGATTTCAGATTGATGACCGATTGGGGTTTACCCGTAATAGCGGACAAAGTTACACATTCCGCCACACATGCGTGCCAAATGCTATCTTTTTCATTCCGGCAAATGCGCATCCGGGGGCGAAAGTCCCTTAATCCTTCCCTCCCGACACGCGGAAACCGGAAGCAGCACCGCCGCTCCCGGTTTCCTGTGATTGTTTATTCCTTATTATATAATAGCAGACTCCCGTCACGCCTCCACGGCCTTAGGCGGCTCCGGCAGGGACGGTGCGGGATGCACCACGGTGGCTTTCACGCGCTGGTTCTCCTTGTCCAAGGTCATCAGGATGGTGTCGCCCGGCTGCACCTCGCCAGCCAGTATCACGTCGGCCAGTTCGTCCTCCAGGTAGCGTTGGATGGCACGCTTCAACGGGCGTGCGCCGAATTGCACGTCGTAGCCACGCTCGGCGATGAAGTCCTTCGCCTCGGGCGACAGTTCGAGCTTGTAGCCCATTTCGGTGACACGACCGAAGAGCCCCTTCAGTTCGAGGTCGATGATGGAGAATATGGCCTCCTTGCTCAGCTGGTCGAAGATAATCACGTCGTCCACGCGGTTGAGGAATTCGGGCGAGAAAGTCTTCTGCAACGCCTTCTGTATCACCCCGCGCGAGTATTCGGAGGTCATCTTCGTGTCCGTATCCACGTTGAAGCCGATGCCCCGGCCGAAGTCCTTCAGCTGGCGCGTACCCACGTTGGAGGTCATGATGATGATGGTGTTCTTGAAGTCGATGCGCCGCCCGAGGCTGTCGGTGAGCCGCCCTTCGTCCATCACTTGCAGCAGCAGGTTGAACACGTCGGGGTGCGCCTTTTCTATTTCATCAAACAGGATGATGGAATAGGGCTTGCGGCGCACGCGCTCGGTGAGCTGGCCGCCTTCCTCGTAGCCCACGTATCCCGGGGGCGCGCCGATAAGCCGCGACACGCTGAACTTCTCCACGTACTCGCTCATGTCGACACGGATGAGGGCATCCGGGCTGTCGAACATGAACTCGGCGAGCGACTTGGCCAGGTAAGTCTTGCCCACGCCGGTGGGTCCGAGGAACATGAAGGCGCCGATGGGCTTGTTCGGGTCTTTCAGCCCGATGCGGTTGCGCTGGATGGCTTTCACCACCTTGTCCACGGCCTCGTCCTGCCCGATAATCTTGCTTTTCAGCACGTCCTTCATCTGGCGCAGCTTCAGCCCCTCGGCCTGCGCGATGCGCTGCACGGGTATGCCGGACATCATGGCCACCACCTCGGCCACCTGTTCCTCGTCCACCGTGTCGGGGTGCTGCTGCGCCTCTTCCTCCCAGCGGCGGATGGCATCGTCCAGGGCGTACTGCGTCTGCTTTTCGCGGTCGCGTATGGGCACGGCCAGCTCGTACTGCTGCGCTTCGAGCACGCGGGCCTTTTCGGCACGCAGTTCCTCCAGCTTCTTTTCCAGCTCCTCTATTTCGGCGGGGACAGACACCGTGCCGATGTGCACCCGCGAGCCTGCCTCGTCGAGCGCATCGATAGCCTTGTCGGGGAAAGCGCGGTCGGTGATGTAGCGGTCGGTGAGCCGCACGCAGGCCTCGATGGCCTCGGGCGTATAACGCACGTTGTGGTGATATTCGTAGCGGTCCTGGATGTTGCGCAGTATCTGCAACGTCTCCTCGGCGGTGGTGGGTTCCACAAGCACTTTCTGGAAACGGCGTTCGAGCGCCCCGTCCTTCTCGATGCTCTGGCGGTACTCGTCCAGCGTGGTCGCGCCGATGCACTGTATCTCACCGCGTGCCAGGGCGGGCTTCAGCATGTTGGCCGCGTCGAGCGAACCGGGTGCGCCGCCCGCGCCCACGATGGTGTGTATCTCGTCGATGAAAAGGATGATGTTCGGATTTTTCTGCAACTCGTTGAGGATGGCCTTGATGCGTTCCTCGAACTGGCCGCGGTACTTCGTGCCCGCCACGATAGAAGCCATGTCGAGGGCGACCACCCGCTTGTCGAACAGCACGCGCGACACGCGGTGCTGCGTGATGCGCAGAGCCAGCCCCTCCACGATGGCCGACTTGCCCACGCCGGGGTCGCCGATAAGCACGGGATTGTTCTTCTTGCGGCGGCTCAGGATTTGCGCCAGCCGTTCTATCTCCTTCTCGCGCCCCACGATGGGGTCGAGCTTGTTGTCGAGCGCGGCGCGGGTGATGTCCGTGCCGAATGAGTCGAGCGCGGGCGTGTCGCTCTGCTTGCCCTGCGACGCGCCGGCCGACGGCCTGCGCTGCGAGTAGCGGGCGTTCGCGTCGTCCTCGTCCTCATCCTCCTCGTCGGTATAGTCGTTGGCCATGCGCGGGGTGGCCGTGGAGCCTTGCAGGTAGGCTTTGGCCGCCTCGTAGGACACGTGCTCGGCCTCCAGCACTTCCACGGCCAGGTTGTTCTTCTCCTTCAGCAGGGCCAGCAGCAGGTGCTCGGTGTCCACGGTGTCCGATGCCAGGGCGCGCGACTCCAGTTCCATCAGCTTCATAATGCGCTCCGTGCTGCGCAGCAAGGGGATGGCATCGCCTTGCACGGGCATGTCGGTGCGTATGCGGCTTTCGATGGTCTGTTTCACCCTTTGCACGTTCACCTGCAGGTGCTGCAATATGTCGCAGGCCCTCCCCTCGCCGTTGCGCAGCAAGGCCAGCAGCAGATGTTCGGGTCCTACGTAATTGTTGCCCAACCGCTCGGCCTCCTGGCCGCTGTATGCCAGCACGCTTCGCAATTGTTCGGAATAGTTCATATCCATAATTCCTCTCCTTTTTTTACGTTACAAAGATAAGTAGATATTCAAAATTAAACGTATATAACGGGGCAAAATCCATGCGGCGCTCTTTTGGGCTGTTTTGCGGTCTCATCGTCGCGTACCGCTCCCCCGGACAGGAAAAACATCTCGTAGCGCATCAATATGATGATAATTAATTTTGAAAGCCCTGCAAAAACGGGGCAAAATCCATGCGGCGATGCCCACCGCCCCCGTCGTGCATCGGCGGGACAATAAAACGGCGGGACAAAAACGGAAATTTTGTCAGTTCCCATGCCGCCCCGGCTGCGTTACTACGGAATTTTAGCCGCGTTACTACGGAATTTCAGCCGCGTTACTGCGAAAATTTTGCCGCGTACTGACGGAATTCCGGGAGTGCGCGAAGACGCGAAGGCGCGAAGCTGTTTCCCGGAAGACGGGGTACGCGAAGACGGAAAGACGCGAAATGAGTTTGCAGATAATTTTGACGCTTCCCGCCTGCCGTCGCACCTCGTTTCCATATATTTTTTGTAGTTTTGCGCTCGGTTTCGGGGAAAGAGGAGAGGGGAAAGGATAAATGAAAGGGGAAAGGGGAGCCTCCCCAAGCCCCTCCCAAGGAGGGGATGTGGACAAATCCGCGCACATCTGCGTAATCTGCGGGCAACAATCTGAAACCTGAAATTTGCAATTTGAAATCTGAAATTTGTAACATCCATATTATGACAGAAAAAGTTTCAACAACCCTGCGCGACAATCCCGTGCTGCGGTGGACGGCCTTGCTGCTGCTGGCATCGGCCATGTTCTTCTCTTACATTTTCATGGACATCCTGTCCCCCATCAAGGACCTGATGCAGTCCACGCGCGGGTGGGATTCCACGGCCTTCGGCACCATGCAGGGGTCGGAGACGTTCCTCAACGTGTTCGTGTTCTTCCTCATCTTCGCGGGCATCATCCTCGACAAGATGGGGGTGCGCTTCACCGCCGTGCTGTCGGGCGCGGTGATGGTGGTGGGAGCCAGCATCAACTGGTACGCCGTGACCGAAGGCTTCATGGGCAGCCCGCTCGAAGCGTGGTTCAACA
>VOFD01002853.1_pt1 | contig 15205 bp, 30 predicted proteins | sample 5384101 | NCBI WGS metagenome assembly VOFD01 (sample SAMN12384723, study PRJNA508395) | human gut metagenome | isolation source: healthy gut C | host: Homo sapiens
GGGTTGTTCTTCTGGCGGCGGTTCCAGGATCTGAATGACCCGCTCCGTCTCCGTGTCCCGGCCCACCACCGGTCCAGCTTTCCCTCCGGGCCTGGCCTGTGAGGTTCAGGCAGTAGGTGTCAGGAATTTGTGCTTTTTGGTTTTTGGCTTGGGGGCGCCTCTTTTTCCCGCTCCTTGTTCTGCTTCTCCGGCAAATCCCTGCGGCGGTCGGAGCCGCTGAAGAAGAGCTGGTTCAGGAGGGGGAAGGTAGCGGTCTGACTGCCCACTTCGTCCTCCTCCTCTGGCAGATTCTGGCCGAAGGCGGCGGACATCGTCGCTGATGAGATCCAGGTCCTCCTCGGAAATGCCCATCTGCTTCACCGCTTCTTCAATCTGCGTAATCCCCAGCTTCCGGGCGCACTTCAGGCAGTAGCCCTCGTTCCGGGAGACGCCGTTTTCCAGCCGGGTGATGAACACCACGGCCACATTCTTTTTTTACATTTTACGCAAAGCTTTGGCTGCATGATTCAAACTCCAATTCAAACGGGTGTGTTTAGAAAAGTATAGCACAAATCCAGGAAATGTCCAGTTCCATTTTCCCCGGGGCATCCAAACGCAGCTTCCGGGAAGAAAACAAAAGGTCCGCCGCAGGCAATCTGTTTCCTGCGGCAGACCTTTCCACGGATTGGTTATCGTAGCACCTCCCGCTCTGTCATCACCCCGCCATCCATTTCGTGAAGGGTGTCACAGAGAATCCGGGTATCCTCCGGGTTATGGGGAGGCAATGAGAATGGTCTTTCCCTGATCTTTTAGCTTCAGAAACAGCTCCCGCATTTCTGCTACGCCCCTTTATCCAGGCCGTTCATGGGTTCATCCAGAATCAGAAGCTCTGGATCCTCCATGATAGCCTGGAGCCAGTCCCAGCCGCTGGCGCATGCCCAAGGAATATTTGCCCACGTGCTTTTTACTGTCCGGGTCCAGACCGACCTGTGGAAATAGCCCCCGGATTCTCTCTTTGTCTGCTTCCCGCTTAGCTCCATGAGATACCGAAGGTTTTGGTAGCCGGAGCAATTGGGCAGAAAACCTGGGGTTTCGATGATGGCCCCCACCCCCTTAGGCACGCGTTTCCCATCCCCCATTTTCTGGCCCCAGAACGGTAATCTCCCCTCCGTCACCGGAAACAGACCGCAGATGCATTTAAACAGCACCGTCTTGCCGGACCCATTCCGCCCGATGATGCCGTGGATTTTCCCCTCTCCAGACTGACGGTAACCCCGTTTACCGCTACCGTTTCCTTCTCCCGAAATTTCTTGGTCACATGAACGATTTCAATGGCGTTTTCCATGTTCTCACTCTCCCTGTGTATCCAGATTGCGCCGGTGAATGGTGCCAATGATGAGCAGTCCCAGGGCGATGCCAAGCCCAATGGGCATCAGCGCCCCATAGGTGTAGGACGGCAAATTTTGATGGCTGTTTCCCATGAGGCTCCGGTCCAGCCAGGAGACAGGAGAAATCCAAAAAAGCCGCTTGGTGAGGCGCGGTGCGTAGGCAAAAACGCTGATCACCAGGGGCAGAATGGAAAAGCCGGATACCACCACCGCCCCGGCGCCCTTCCGGGCCCACAGGTTGCACACCACCATGATCTCCCCCAAGAGGAAGCACACCGCAATCATGACCCCCGCCACCCACAAGGTCGCCTCCAGGGGCGTGGCGCTGGTCATACAGCCATAGGACAGGATCAAGGGGGCGTTGTAATCCCACTGCCCCCTGCCACGGCAGTGGTGGTCAAACCGGGCCCCAGTCGTTCCCCATGCCAGGTTCGGCAGGAGGAAAATCCAGGACAGGAGCCAGAGGGCAGCTGTAAAAACCACGCTGGTAAAAAGAATGTACATCAGCTGCCCCCCGATCCAGGCTCCTTGCCCACCCGCAGCAAAACAAACTGCTGCTGCCGGTTGCGGAAGGGCGCATCGGAGACCAGGAGCACAAACGCCAGGAAAATGGGGACAAAATTACCCGGGTCGCAGGGCAGCAGCAGGGAACAGCCAGGGGCGCACGGGATATCCCAGCGCCCGGCTGTAGGCCACAAACCCCTGGGTCTCATACCACATATAGAGGACCATGTACATGGCCACAAAGGCATATTTAGGGGGTTGATCCTCCACTGTAGGATATTTGGTTTGCAGGAACGCAACAGCTTCATAGACCCTGCTCCTTTCTCAACCGTCCCAGAAAGCCCTTGGCACACAGAGCCGTCATGGTCAGCATCACCACGGAAGACCAGAAAGCTAAACCCGGGGTCCTCAAAGGCCTGATAGAACAGAATTCCACTCAACCGGAATGCCTGGGTAATCCAAAGGGTGGGTCGCAAGGCTCACAACCGCGTGCAGGACCGAGTACAAATAGTATCCCACCAGAGGCGCCAGCAGCCCCACAAAAGACATTCCGGATGATGGCCGTCATCATAAGGCCAAAGACCGAGGCCAAGCTGCAGCTGAGGCCCGTGATCGTAATCCGCGCCAGGTAGTACCCCACCGTATGGCCGGAGGCTGCAAAGCCCAGGTAACCCTCTCCCCCTTCCAGGGCGGGCTGAGTTTCCGGCAGACCCAGCAGGAAAAGCGCCCCCACGAACAGGCCAATGGACACCGCCGCCGCCAAGAAGGCCGACAGGGCCACAGACAGGACCTTGGCAAAGCCATAGGCCCAGAAGCCCACCCGTTCCACCGCCTGATTCTCAAAGCCGCTCTCCCTGTCCTGGAGGAAGCTCCAGGCGTAGGGCACCGTGGCGATGGCAAGAGGAGAGGCGCCAGACCCAGGGAGGTGCAAGTGGCGTTAAACAGCATTTTGGGGGCGCTAATTTGGCTCCACATAGCCGGATTAAACAGATAATGGGCGCTGTTGAAGCACATCCAGGCCAGCATCAGGGCAACCGTAAGGAAAAACGCCCCGGAGAGCAGGCTGCGGCGCAGGTCCACCCCCAGAGCCCGCCCCAGGGCCCTCACGCCGGCCTCCTGGCAGACGCTGCCTGATAGAAGAAAACCATAGAAATTTCCACCTTTCTGTCAGCCCTACAGGTTGATGCGGGGCTACACAAAATTGCTTCAAAACACATTCTAGCAACAGCCCCCCGGCTGCTGGGGGCCGGGAGCTGCTGCCTTTCCCTACTTATGGGTCGATCTGGAGGTTAGGGCCACCAGTACCCACCAAAGCCCTGAACCATACCGTTGGGTGGGCACTGAGATCCAATGGGACTTTTTACCCACTTCACTACTTCTAAAAGCGTCATCGAAGTAATAGAAATACCGGGTACCCAAGGAACCAATCCCATAGTAGTCTGCAGTCACGTCTGTGCCGTCAGGACGCTCCACCCACATGGATACGGTCCCCCCGCCAAATTCGCCACCAGTGATGTTGGCCTGAGCGTAATACGCAGAGCTATCACCCACATCAGTCTTATTACCCCGTGAAAACTTGGAGGCTGTTGCGCCGCTCCAGGTGAAGTTAAAAGGTTGCTGCCGCGATCCAGCGAAAAACCCCCAGTGTTACCATGGGAACCAAAATGGCAGCCAATACCAACATAGATAGAACGCGATGCTTCAGTTGTTTCATCAGATGTTCCTCCTTTACGTCGTCAGAAATTTGAAATGCTGCTATTTGTAATCCCCAGACCCAGCCCCGGGATATTACATTCCAAAATCAGGACACAATCTCTTTCCCGGTAATGGCGTCCACCGTCACATAGGTACAGCTCTCCGGCACCCAGCTGTCCGGATCCTTGGAAGCTTGGTGAATCACCGCCTCCCAGACCGGGATCAGGAGCCAGGCGTCTCCATCCTGCCGGTAGAGATACCGCAGGGTCAAGCTCTGAAGCTCCTGATTCTGGCCGGTAATCACATTGCCAATTTTGTTTTGGACCACTTGCAAAGCCTCTTCTGCGGAAATCACCTGATCCGGCTCCTCCGCCACCTCATCCGCCACCCACGGATAATACACTCCAACAGACAATAATCCGTCCGCATCGTACCAAGCTGTAATAGAATTGCCGCAATATGTAGTTGTCTCTCGTTTCCAAGATTGATAAGACAATGGTATTCCATCTATACCGCAAAAAGAATTCAAACATATAGCAGTCATCTGCTTCTGACCAGTCATTTCCTGACACTGGGAAATCTCTCCCCCCTTGACAGAGCCACTCCATTCCTCGGTTTGCATCAATTCGTCCGCCTGAGCCATACGGTCATGACTGATGTATAGGGTGCGGTTCAATACTATGTCAGAAAGCCCCAGAGCAGACAACGCCATCCGGATGGCTTCCTCGGCCTCCGCCGCAGTACCGCATGCCATATCTGTTGGCTCTTCAAACAAATATGCGAGTCTTATTTCCTTGCTATCGTTATAGTCGTCTTGATCTATATATATCGGGTATTCATCAATTTTATTTTTTATTCTATTATAACTAAAATCAGATGTCGTAGTAGTACCGTCTGCGTTGGCACAAGTGGAGAAGCTCCCGCCACTGGTGCAGGCTCCAGAATAGCAATAATCTTTGCCCTCGATTCCATCGCTTCGAATCTCGGCCACGCTGTCCCCACCTGTTCCAGGAATGCATCAACCTCCTCCTTGGAGAAGCTCTTATAATGCCCCCTGATAGACCTTCGGAACCACTCCCTCCGGGGGGCCGGAAACCTCCGCGTCTATGAGGAAGCTCTCCCCCACCTCCTCATAGATATGGGTGGGGTCCGTGGCTGCTGCTTCCACCTGCTGGGCGGAAGGGTCCGAGGTCCCCGAGCCGCTGGTCCCAGGATCTGGGGTTTGGCAGCCTGGGAGCGCCATCAGCACGGCCAAGCTCAAAGCAGCCACCTGTTTTTTTTCCATAATTTCATACAAAGTCCCCCTCAAAATTGTTTTTCTCTATGGTGTAAAAGTGCCACTTTATTGCATCTTTTGTCTGAGCAAGATTCCCAATCAAACTCCAGCTATCAATCTCATTATACAGAATATTCCATATTTTCAATTGACAGAACAAATAAAACAGCCTCTCTGTCTTTGTGCAAATTGCACATTGTCCCTGTTGCCCTTCATTCGGTCCACCGGGTTTTCTTTGCTTGATTTCAAAATCTAAAAAAAAGAATTTGGGGCCCGCACGGCTGCAGGCCCCTGTGCCGGTTAGGACAATTCCCCCGCAAACCTGCTGCAGGTAATGCCGCACCATGCAGAGGAAATCTCCTGCCGTGGGTGGCTGGGTAATTTCTCTCATGGCCATTTTCTGGAAGAGGGTCGGGTTGGCTTCCCAGGCAGTAGCGACTGTGGTGCGGAGGCTGCGTTCCACGCTGGCCGCTGTGCAACCGCAGCGCTTGGCCACCTCCAGGTAAACTCCCGTCATCAGCCGCCGCAGCCGCTCCGGCTCCTTGGAGCACCAGGTCTGCTGCCGCACAAATCACGGGATACCCATCCTGGCTCAGGTAAATCCCCAGATGATACAGCAGCTCCTCCAATTCGCGTTTCCAATTCTGCATCATAAAATTGACTCCTCTGCCCCAATAGATTTTGTCTCCCATTATCTTGAGCAAACAAGGAGGGCAAAATCTATATTAGCGCACATTCTGTCAATTTGTATTATTTTAGGAAAAAATCGACCTAAAAAGTAGCAACGACGAGGTTCCTGGCAGAAGCCGTCTGAAGACTTTCCTCGATGTCCGCCTAGGAAATACCTCGTGCGGCCTCCCGGACACACCCTACGCCGCAAGGGGCAACGGAAAACTAGGGTTTTTCTTGGAACAAGGAAAATAAGTTCTAGCAGCAGCTCCCGGCTGCTGGGGGCCGGAGCTGCTGCCTTTCCCTACTTATGGGTCGCTCTGGAGGTTAGGGCCACCAGTATCCCCCAAAGCCCTGAACCATACCGTTGGAGTGGGCACTGAGGTCTAATGGGACTTCTTCACCCACTTCAGTACTTCTAAAAGCGTCATCGAAGTAATAGAAATACCGGGTACCCAAGGAACCAATCCCATAGTAGTCTGCAGTCACGTCCGTGCCGTCAGGACGCTCCACCCACATGGATACGGTCCCCCGCCAAATTCGCCACCAGTGATGTTGGCCTGAGCGTAATACGCAGAGCTATCACCCACATCAGTCTTATTACCCCGTGAAAACTTGGAGGCTGTTGCGCCGCTCCAGGTGAAGTTAAAGGTTGCTGCCGCGATCCAGCGAAAACCCCCAGTGTTACCATGGGAACCAAAATGGCAGCCAATACCAACATAGATAGAACGCGATGCTTCAGTTGTTTCATCAGATGTTCCTCCTTTACGTCGTCAGAAATTTGAAATGCTGCTATTTGTAATCCCCAGACCCAGCCCCGGGATATTACATTCCAAAATCAGGACACAATCTCTTTCCCGGTAATGGCGTCCACCGTCACATAGGTACAGCTCTCCGGCACCCAGCTGTCCGGATCCTGGAAGCTTGGTGAATCACCGCCTCCCAGACCGGGATCAGGAGCCAGGCGTCTCCATCCTGCCGGTAGAGATACCGCAGGGTCAAGCTCTGAAGCTCCTGATTCTGGCCGGTAATCACATTGCCAATTTTGTTTTGGACCACTTGCAAAGCCTCTTCTGCGGAAATCACCTGATCCGGCTCCTCCGCCACCTCATCCGCCACCCACGGATAATACACTCCAACAGACAATAATCCGTCCGTATCGTACCAAGCTGTAATATAATTGCCGCAATATGTAGTTGTCTCTCGTTTCCAAGATTGATAAGACAAGGGTATTCCATCTATACCGCAAAAGAATTCAAACATATAGCAGTCATCTGCTTCTGACCAGTCATTTCCTGAAACTGGGAAATCTCTCCCCCCCTTGACAGAGCCACTCCATTCCTCGGTTTTGCATCAATTCGTCCGCCTGCACCATCCGGTCATGACTGATGTATAGGGTGCGGTTCAATACTATGTCAGAAAGCCCCAAAGCAGACAACGCCATCCGGATGGCTTCCTCGGCCTCCGCCGCAGTACCGCAAGCCATATCTGTTGGCTCTTCAAACAAATATGCAAGTCTTATTTCCTTGCTATCGTTGTAGTCATCTTGGTTTATATATATCGGGTATTCATAAATTTTATTTTTTCTTCTATTATAGCTAAAAACAGATGTCGTAGTAGTACCGTCTGCGTTGGCATGAGTGGAGAAGCTCCGCCACTGGTGCAGGCTCCAGAATAGCAATAATCTTTGCCCTCGATTCCATCGCTTCGAATCTCGGACACACTGTCCCCCACCTGTTCCAGGAATGCATCAACCTCCTCCTTGGAAAAGCTCTTATAATGCCCCCGATAGACCTTGGGAACCACTCCCTCCGGGGGGCGGAAATCTCCGCATCTATGAGGAAGCTCTCCCCCACCTCCTCATAGATATGGGTGGGGTCCGTGGCTGCTGCTTCCACCTGTTGGGCGGAAGGGTCCGAGGTCCCCGAGCCGCTGGTCCCAGGATCTGGGGTTTGGCAGCCTGGGAGCGCCATCAGCACGGCCAAGCTCAAAGCAGCCGCTTGCTTCTTTTTCCATAATTTCATACAAAATCCCCCTCAAAATTGTTTTCCCTATTGTGTAAAAGTGCCACTTCATAGCATCTTTTGTCTGAGCAAGATGCCCAATCAAACTCCAGCTATCAATCACATTATACAAAATATTCCACATTTTTTCAACTGACAGAATAAATAAAATAGCCTCTCTGTCTTTGTGCAAATTGCCCATTGTCCCTGTTGCCCTTCATTCGGTCCACCAGGTTTTCTTTGCTTGATTTCAAAAAATCAAAAAAAAGAATTTGGGACCCACCCAGCTGCGGGCCCCTGTGCCGGTTAGGACGACTCCCCGCAAGCCTGCTACAGGCCCGCAGGGGTGGACCGTAGCTCCCGTCTGCCCCCAGGGCGGTAAGAGGCGGCCTCCCGGACGCACCTACGCCTCAAAGGGCAACGGAAACCAGGGTTTTTTCCTGGAAAAAGGAAAAAAGCTCTTGACAAGATTTCCACAGCGCATATACTAAGGACGTTGCTTACATGAGAGCAAACATCACATGAGAGGAGGCGCGCAATATGACCCGGATTGGTAACGTTGTTGTTTTGACTTTCGGCTTTGGGGGACTGTATGTCCGGCACCAGGGGGTTTTTGCGCGCCTGCATGGTGGGTTAGGCCCACTGGATGAGAAAAGCAGCGCTCCTCCGGCCGGAGGAGCGCTTTTTGTCTTTTATCACTTCAAAGGAGGGAATGAACCCATATGGAAACATCGTTTAAACTGTCGCGGCGGGAGAAAACCGACCTGATTCTCCGCTACCTGCGCCGCTGCCTGGGCCTCTTTTCCGTTGCCCTGGTCTGCATGCCTCAGCATGGTGCTCAACGCCGTGACGCCCCAGATCATCAAAATCACCGTAGACTCCATTCTGGGGACGGAGCCTGCCGCGCTGCCCCAAGGCGCTCCAAGGTGTTCTGTCACTGGATATTCTGCAGAGCGACCCCATCCGGGCCCCTGGATGGCGGCAGGGGCGGTCATTGTCGTGGCCCTCCTGCGGGGGCTTTGCAGCTACGGGCAGAGGATTCATCTTTCCAAGGGCTCCGAGCGGTTTGTCAAGGGGATCCGGGACGACCTGTACCGGCACATTCAGCACCTGAGCTACGCCTGGCACACCGCTCACTCCACTGGCGAGATCATTCAGCGCTGCACCTCCGATGTGGATGTAATCCGCAATTTTGTGTGCAACCAGCTGGTGGAGGTGGTGCGCACCGTATTTCTCATCATTCTATATCTCTCCATTATGTTCTCTATGAACGTCAAGCTGTCCCTGGTGGCAGTGCTGTTCATTCCCATTGTGGGCCTGTCCTCCGGGGTGTTTTTACAAGAAGATCTCCTCTCGGTTCCAGGTGGCCGATGAGGCCGAGGGAGAACTCACCACCTGCGCCCAGGAGAACCTCACCGGGGTGCGGGTGGTGCGGGCCTTTGGCCGGGAGCGGTACGAGGTGGATCGGTTTAACCGGCGCAATCAGCGGTTCTCCCAGCTGTGGATCCGCCTGGGCAAGCTTCTGTCCATTTACTGGGCCTCCGGCACCCTCCTGACCTGCCTGCAGGTCATGGTGATCATCCTGGTGGGCACAGTGGAAACTGTCCATGGCAACATGACCTTGGGCGCTTTTTTTGGCCTTCATTACATACAACGAGGCCCTGGCCTGGCCGGTACGTTCCCTGGGCCGTGTGCTGTCGGATATGAGCAAGGCTGGGGTCTCCCTGGACCGGGTGGGCTACATTCTCCAGGCCCAGGAGGAGCAGGACGTCCCGGAAGCTCAGGGAGGCCACCACCGGCGACATTGAATTCGACCATGTGAGCTTCGGCTATGAGGGGCAGCCGGTGCTGCGGGACGTATCCTTCACCATCCCTGCAGGCAGCACCTTCGCCATTTTGGGCGGCACCGGCTCCGGTAAGAGCACCCTGGTCCATCTCCTGGACCGGCTCTATGACCTGCCGGAGGGACAGGGGACCATCACCATCGGCGGCGTGGACATCCGTAAAATGAAACGGGAGAGCCTCCGCCGTCAGATCGGCTTGGTGCTCCAGGAGCCTTTCCTCTTCTCTCAGACCATCCGGGAGAACATTTCCGCCACCAAGCCCCAAGCGACGGAGGAGGAGCTTCGCCGGGCCGCCGCAATTGCCTGTGTGGATGAAGCCATTACGGAGTTCCCCGACGGCTACGAAACCGTGGTGGGCGAACGGGGCGTAACCCTCTCCGGCGGCCAAAAGCAGCGGGTGGCCATTGCCCGGATGCTGGTGCAGCAGGCCCCCATCATGGTCTTTGACGACTCGCTCTCCGCCGTAGATGCGCAGACCGACGCCAAAATCCGCGCCGCCTTGCGGGAAAGCCTGGACAAGTCCACGGTGATCCTCATCTCCCACCGGATCACCACCCTGATGCAGGCGGACCGGATTCTGGTCCTGGATGGGGCCGTGTGGCAGACTTGGGTTCCCACCGGGAGCTCATCTCCCGTCCCGGCACTTACAAAGATATTTATGACATTCAAATGAGCAGCGACGACCGCCGGCTGCTGACGGAAGGAGGCGAGGCCTAATGGCTGCATTCGACGAACAGGAATATACCAAATCCTTTGATCTCAAAATCTGGAAACGTCTGACCCCCCCCTGCTGGCCCCCCTACAAGATGGCTTTTGTGGGCATGTTTGCATTCAACGCCCTGTGCGCCCTGGTGGACGTGGTCCTGCCCCTGTTTCAGCGGTATGCCATTGGAAATTTCATTGAGGCAGGAACGCTCCAGGGGCTTGTCCCCTATGGCCTGTGCTACCTGGCAGTCATTCTCCTCCAGGCACTGTCTGTGGTGGCTTTCAGCCGGAACTCCATGCACATTGAAATGAGCGTAGGCCGGGACATGCGGCGGGTCCTTTTCACCCACCTGCAAACTCTGTCCTTCTCCTTTTACAACGTCACCCCGGTGGGCTACATTCTGACCCGGGTGATGAGCGACACCAACCGGATTGCCAGCATGATCGCCTGGAACATGACGGATATCCTCCTGGGCCATGTTTTACGTGTTTGGCACCTTTGCCGCCATGCTGGTCCTCAACTGGCGGCTGGCGTTGGTGGTCATCCTCATCGTGCCGGCCATTGCCGTGCTCACCGGCTACTTCCAGAACCGGATTCTCCATTGGAACCGGAAAGTTCGGAAAATCAACTCCCAGATCACCGGCGCCTTCAACGAAGGCATCACCGGCGCCAAAACCTCCAAAACCCTGGTCATTGAAGACCAGAATACGGAGAGCTTCCGCACCCCTCACCAAGTCCATGCACGACGCCGGCATCCGTGCCGCCCGGCTAAACGCCGTCTACATTCCCCTGGTCCCTGTTTTCTCCACCCTGGCTGTGGCCATTGTGCTCCTGCAGGGGCGGCTACATGGTGCAACAGCAGGTGCTGGAAATTGCTACCCTCTCCGCCTTCACCTCCTACGCCGTGGGTATTTTCGAGCCCATCCAGATGACGGCGGCGAACATTGCCGAGTTCATCTCCCTCCAGGCCTCCATTGAGCGGGTCACCGGCCTCATGGACCAGATTCCCCAGGTCCGGGGATACCCCGGAGGTGGAGGCCCGGTACGGAGACGTGTTCCACCCCAAAACGGAAAACTGGGAGCCGCTCCTGGGGGAAATTGAGTTCCGGGATGTGACCTTCCGGTATCCCGACAGGGGGTGAAAATGTGCTGGAGCACTTCTCCTCCACATCCCCGCCGGGACCACCGTGGCCATTGTGGGGGAGACTGGGGCAGGCAAAAGCACCCTGGTGAACCTGGCCTGCCGGTTTTTTGAGCCACCTCCGGCCAGATCCTCATCGACGGCCGGGATTACCGGGAGCGCAGTCAGCTGTGGCTCCACTCCAACATCGGCTATGTACTCCAGAATCCCCATCTCTTCTCCGGCTCCGTCCGGGAGAACATCCGCTACGGCCGGCTGGACGCCACCTACGCGGAGGTGGAGGCGGCGGCCAAAGCGGTATCCGCCGACACGGTGGTGGCCAAGCTGGAAAAAAGGGCTGGGACAGCGACGTGGGCGAGGGGGGCGGCCACCTGTCCACCGGAGAAAAGCAGCTTATTTCCTTTGCCCGGGCCGTGCTGGCCGACCCCCGCATCTTTGTGCTGGACGAGGCGACCGGCTCCATCGACACCCACACCGAGCAGCTGATCCAGGCCGCCATCGACCACCTGCTGAGGGACCGGACCTCTTTCCTCATTGCCCACCGGCTGTCCACCATCCGGAAGGCGGACATGATCCTGGTGGTGCGGGACGGAAAGATCGTGGAACAGGGCAAACACCTGGACCTCCTCAAACAGGGCGGCTATTACCACGAGCTGTACAGCAAGCAATTTGCAGAGGAAAACGCAGCGAAAGTTTGGCAGCAGTCCTGATCCTGTTCCTCCAACCTGCAACATTGGGGTTCCCGTGTCTTATTTTCACATAAATTTGAAATCTGGCTAGAAATCGGAAAATTCTCGATTTCTAGCCAGAAATAATTTATTCCCCTGTTCAGAACATGCTACGGTAGGTAAGAATCCCCTTTCCAATAGACGTAGTGGCGCCTCTTTCCCGTCTATTCCTCTGGTTTCTGCCATAAAATGCCTTTTATTTTGCTCCAGGAACTGCAGGAATCGCTCTGTGAGGGCCTTGATCTTCTCATAATCGGTGCGGTAGCCAGTTTTGCCCCGCACAGCTTCCAGAACCAGAAGCTTTGCGCAGAAGAGACTGTTGAGGTCACGGTGAACGGAGCCGGGATTCAAGCCCAACGCTTTGGACAGTTCCTGGATGGTCATGGTCCTGTACATCATAGCCTGGAGCATCCTGGCTCTGGCAGGATTGCCCATCAGGCGAAGAGCTTCGAACTCCTCATCGGCCATAGAACAGGGTTCTGCTCGCCGGGGTTCCGGCTCCTTTCCCACGCCAAGGTGGAAGAGAATGGTCCCGTCTTTGCTCCAGATACGTCCCAGGGCCATGTCGGAAAAGAAATACCGAAAGCGCATGGTCACAGTCTTGCAGTTGTCACAAACCACGGCGCTACGCTGGAGGAAGAATTCCTCCGGCGAATTCTCAGAAAAAATTGGCTCCATTTCTCTTGCAGGCGCGCAGCCTGCCGCACCCAGGGCTCCAGCAGGGCAGGCAGACGGCCGATGATGATGGGGGTCAGCAGCTGCAGCAGCTGGTCCAGGTAGGTGTCAAAAAGCGCTGAACGCCTCCAGCAGCTGCATCCGGTAGCTTTGGGGAACCGGCAGCTCCGCCATTTCCTGGGCCAGGGATGAAAAGCCACCAGCATCCTGCTCCTCCACATTCAGGGAATTATCGCTGATGCTGGTAATCCTGAGGCCCCGGCTGCGCATAGCACGCCAGTTTTGGGTCAACTCCCGGCACATCTGGGCAGCGTCAGAGGAAAACTCTTGAGTGCCGTGTACAGCATGCAGCTACCCAGGCAAGATACCTCCTCGCCCTCAGCTCCTACTGTAACCTGTCGAAAATAAAAAGTCCAGCGCTGTTTGGTGGCTCTCGATCCCTGCACAAGCCTCCCGGCGAATGCGCTGGATTGCCTCGGCGGGAATGCAGCACAATCCGGTCCCGGACAGTTTCTCCGCAGGAATATCGTGACTAAAGCTGTACGCCAGCTCCGCCGCCTCAGCAAATAACACGGTTTCTCGCTCAATGACCACATCCACAGGAGTCACCCCTAATGTTTTGGATGGGTCCATTATAGCACTTTTTGCCACAAAGTGCAATCACCCCTTTCGTCAGCGATGAAACAACGGCCTGAAATTGCAGCCGGAGACCTGGGTGGGTCCCCCGGCTGCCTGTGCGTCACACGGTCTTTGGATTATGCCTGGAGCAGGTCATACAGTCGCAGAGCCGTAGTTGCGAATTGGGCCCCTGGTGGCGGTGCCCTTTGGGATCCAGTTTGCCATTGCCCATCCGTGGATGATGCCTGTATGCACCGCCCAGGTCATGGCGTCCTCAGCGTAGAGCAGAGACTTTGGAAGCGTCGGTAAAATCCCCCAGGTCCCCCTGTGGCCGTAGTGTCCACACCGGAGAACTCCGCGAAGCGGCCAAGAAAGGTCACCATCTGCTCACGGGTTGCAGTCTGGTTGGGGGGCAAAGGCGGTGGCGCTCACACCCTCGGCAATGCCGTTTTCGGCCGCCCAGGTGACGGCGTCTCCATACCAGGCAGAAGCAGCCACATCGGTGAAGGGAGAGGCCGCCGTCGCCTCAGGCTCGCCTGCCATCCGGTACAAAATAGTAACCAACTGTGCCCGGGTCAGCTCCCCTGTTGGGGGCAAACGTAGTATCGGTGATCCCCCGGATCCATCCGCAAGCATGGGCAAATTCCACGCTGTCACGGTACCAGGCGTCCTGGGCCACGTCTTCAAAGGGGAAGTCCATGTAATACAGATCCACCGTCACGCTTGTGGCAGCGCCGCTGTAATCAGCAGCCAAAACTGTTACATAGTTGTGGCCTTCATGCAACGGAATCTCATGGCTGAAGCTCTGGCTCACAGTATCGGCGCCACTGGCATTGCCAAAGTCATAGGCCCCCTCCACCAAACAACCATTGATATAAATCTGCGCATCGTCCAGCAGCGTTGTGACTGAGCCGCTGATCAGGAAGCGGTCCTCATATACTCGATAGACGCCGTTTGCATCCGGATGTACATGCAGCGTCAGACCGGGGCCTTCGCCGGTATAGTAAATCTGTGCCAGATAGCTCTTGCCCTGGGCATCCCCTTTGTAGGCATAAGCATTCACAATATTCACCCCGGGTTCCAGCTGAATATCGTAATACCAAAGCAAGGAGTCGGGTCCACCACAGCCTCCACGCCATTGATCAAAAGCTTGTCCACCTGATTAAAGAGATATCCCTCCACGCGGAATGTCCCGTCAGGCTGCAACATATCTTGGGTCACCTGCGTCAGCGAGGACACATTCTGGATCATGGGAGTCAAATTCTCTGTAAGATCCAGTCCTCCCACAGAGGCCCCATACTGGGCTGTGGACTGGTATAGAGATAGAGGTTCGTGTCGCGATAGTAACCCACTGCATCTCTGAGCCCCAAGGAGCACTGTGCTCCTACCAGGCCCTCACCCAGTTCGGGCAGCTCTGCCAACTCCACCTCAAAGTGCAGGTAACCGTCTTCATCCGGGTACATGATTGAGGATTCGCCCGTTCCCGTAGTTATGGAAACGAACGTACAGTTCAGACGTGTCGCTCATCTTGGTACGGGACCGAGATCTTGGTCCCCACAGGATAATCCCCTCATACAGCATCAATGCCCAGCCGCTGCCAATTGCAGTGGCGGAACATCCGCCCTCCACCTGGAAAGCACCGTGGAAACGGATCGTCCCGGTCCAAAACCAACTGCGCCGTACCGGAAAGCAGGGTGTCACCACTGGCATCCTGAATCAAAACCTCCACAGGTGTTACGTCCTCGGTTAGCTGAAGCTGGACGGAGAAACTCCGGCCATAGAAGGTAGCTTCTTTGCCATTGAAGGTTGCGGTGCTGCCCTCTGGCGCGTAACCATAGAAGTAAAACACGGGTTGCGGTCCATTTTGATATACGTGGGCTGTTCCAGAGACATATTGTAGAGTCCGCAAACTGCGTCATTTTCATTTTGTGCAGGGATGGTGACACTGTTCATTGTCGTGTTGCCCGCTTTATCCGACA